>Ga0214545_1000095_pt1 | contig 97927 bp, 38 predicted proteins | sample CNSS4metaG_FD_160064 | JGI IMG/M metagenome (GOLD analysis project Ga0214545, IMG submission 160064) | Root nodule microbial communities from cowpea collected in UCLA plant growth center, Los Angeles, California, USA - CNSS4 | ecosystem: Host-associated > Plants > Roots > Nodule | place: USA... | reverse complement strand
TTTTTATTTTTAAAATAAACATGTTGATTTTTTTCTGGTGTGTTTAATCTCAAAATTAAAAAAAAAAACAAAAACTTGTTTTTTTTAAGAATTTTTTAATACTTATTAAATAAGCAATTTTAAAATTATATTTATTTTGTACATTCTTATTTTTTAATGAGATTAAATATGTTTTTGGTCCCTTAACGTTCAGTGAATTTTGTAATTAGTCAATTTTGAAATTTTAGACTAATTTAGTTATTCATGTCTCGAAATACGTGAATTTAGTATTTTTAATTCAATATTATTAGGTTTATTTGATATTTTGTATGTATTTCAGGATTGTCTTTGAGTTGTTTATACTATTTGACATATTTTTATTTTAATGTTAAATCAAATATTATTATAAAACGTGCTTAAAATATCAAATAAATTTAATAAATTTTGATTAAAAAATTAAATTAACGTATTTAAAGAAATTCTAAACTAAATTAATTTAAAATTTTAAAATAAATTAATTCTAAAATTCACTGAGAAAGAAGAATTACCTTATCGTTTTTAATTTAAACAAAATGAAAGCGTTTGAATCATTGGCACGTAGCCTTTTAAGTTCCCTACAACACGTATGAGTCAGGTCAATGATAACTATGTTGTTCTTCTAACTTTTTCCCACACTGTCCCACAAAAATCTATCTACTCTCAAACTTTCCTGCTACAATTGATTTATCGTTTAACACCATTTGGGCATTATATAAAATACTATTCTAGTTTAGAGCAATTTTAACTTCAAATCAACTAATTAGGACATGTCACTTGATTATTTGACAAACCCATCATCATTATTCCACTGACTGTGATAGTTCTAACTTTTTGGTGGAGCTTTAGTTTTTTGATTCATTATCGTATGTGCTTCCTCTCACTGATTGGAAATAGTTAAAATCATGATTATGTGTTTTTCAACTGCAATAACAGTTCTTAAATTTACAAGTATTCTGGTTGGAAGTGATACATTGGTTTGTCCCAATTGATAATTGGAACATGTTGTTCTGCTAGTAACTTGATTTGATCTTGTCCTTGTTTTTGGAAAAACAAAAGTTGATAATTTAGATCTTTGACTCACACTAATTTAACTGTTTTTTTTTTCTATTTTGAAAATAATAATATTTATTGTTTATATGAACTTAAACTATTTAACTGACTTTTTCTTATAGTGAATAAACAAAACTAAGACCTAACATAAAATTTAGTATATTTATTACATTAATCCAAAACTAAAATTAAAGTTATTTTTTTAAGGTTGACACTGAATATAAACTTATAATTTAAATAAACCATCTAAATTAACTTAGAACATATATAATCCCTGTCCAACTATATAAGTTAAACGGTAAATATAACAATTAGAATAATAAATTCGATTTATTATTCCACAACTATTCTCACTCATGGTTATTTATTACCTCACTCCATAACAATCCAATAGAGTAAGTAACATTCACCACACATTTAATACAGTTTCTCAGTTTCCATTTTTACGCATGTGTTTTTTCTTTTTTTTTTTTCATCCATTTTCAGATTCTGGGGGTTTTGAACGTGCCAAAAATCTGTCAATGTAGCATTTATTGAATTTGGTGTGGAATTCAATAATTTGTCCCAAACTTCATTGTAATCAATTCCAAGTCTTATTGCTTGTTATGTGCAGCCACTGTATAACGACAGATTCCAAATTTTGTTTTCAGATTTGGAACATATAGCAGACATCAATGCAACGTTTCACATCCTTCGCATACCACTCTATTATTTTAATTTCTAACAAAAAAAACAAAAAAAAAAACAGTGTCCTATGAAAATAATCTTTTATTAGTTTCAGGTACTCATCCTCCTATGTTCTCAGAGAAAAATAAAATATAAGGGTCATGTTCTATCCTCTATAATATCAAACAATATTTTAACTCATTTTTTTTTATTCACTTTTAACTCATCACTTCAATCACTATTAGATCATCACATCATATCACTAAAAAAAAATGATATAATAGTGATTGAAATAATAGATTAAAAGTGGATAAAAAAAATGGATTAAAATATCATTTTTCAATATCAAATATCATATTCTACACTAAATACATGCTTAAAACATCTTCTATAATATCAAATAAGTTACATGTTACTTTAGAAAACTTGAAGTGAAATTAAAATTTATCTATAAGTCCAATTTTGATAAGTATTACTTTCTAAATTTAAAAAATAAACAAAGATAACAAAAGAGTAATAAATATTTTTACGTGTTAAATAATATTTCAGATTAACATTTGAGTTAAAACATGTTAAATGTTATAATAATCTCAAACATTAATCTGAAATACAATTTGATATATCTAAAAAATTTAACTCACTTATGTTAGAATAGTTATATGTATTTATTGTTATAAACTATAAAGCAAATCCAATCAAAATTTAGGATATAAAGAAATTTTAATTTTATATCAAAGTTTAATAAATAAAAACATATTTAATAATTTTACATTCTTTAACTAACGCCCTACTTAATAAAAAAATGTTAACAATTAATAAAACTATATTTTGTTTTAAATAGACTTTAACTTGAAAGGAATGTGTTGTTAGATTTTATTAAAATTCATTTTATTATGAAAATTAAATCAGTGGCATTGGTGTAAAATTGATAAGCAAAAAAAAAAAAAAAAAAGATAACTTTATAAAAACTAATCATAGAGTAAAAGGAAGAGAGACACTTAATGATGGTTTTGAAAATTACTTGATAATCCTATCCAACCTACTTTAAATGCACTTTATCCAATTCTTCATATTGTAAAACTACCCTTAAGCTTACTTGTAATCATAATTGTTACCCATTGCCAGCAAACAAATAATGAATATCACGAAACACACCAAAAAGTGTATCAACAATACCTTTCATCTACTCTACATCTCTCTACGTGAGGAAATGGTTCTTTCTACACGTCACTGTTGAGCCAGAGCACAAAGCAACTTGAACATGAAGATATTTTCATACAATTCACTAAAAAAATTGCATGCTATTTTCCAAAATAATAATCAATATATTTTATTTTAATTTCATACAATTGGGTGAACGACTTTTGTATGTTTAAATGTCTTTGATTGATTGGTTTATTTTATCTGCTGTTATGGCCAATTATATTAAATTACGTGTTGCTTGTATTTATGGTATTACTAATAAGATACATGTAAAGTTTAAAGTTTCTTAATTATGTAGATAATTTATTCACAGGAGTAGTATAAGTAATTTGTATATATATAGTTGTTTATAATATTTTTCATAATAACTATTATTTTTTCATGTTTTTTATCATTGTTTGTTGTGATCCTCACCTTTTGTTTTTGTAATAATTTTTGTATGTAATAACTATTGAGATGTCAGTATATCTAAGATATCATAATACAATAATAATTAACATAGACTTGTTTGGGAGTTAAAAGTAATTATTTTTCTTTTTTAATAGATTATTTCATATAAAGTTTTAAAAATATTTTCTAACTTTTTATAATGTTAATTGATATATACCAAAAAAAAACCTTTATTTTTGTTTCATATGTTAATGGATAAATTATATTACTTCTCCATAGCAATATTATAGTTAGAAAATAAAATTATATGCTTAAAAAAACCATGCATGTAATGATTGGTTAGTTTAGTTTGTTTCGGCTCACATTTTATATAGTATAATCCAAAATAAAATATAAAAGACGTGTTTTTTTTTTATATGTTCCTCAGATATTATTTTATCTTGAGTCAACACAGTATGATAAGTTCAGTAATATTATATTGCCAAATTATGCTTCATGTTATTATAGTCTCTAGTTTTTGTTTTACTATCTTTTGTTGTTTAATTGTTATTACAACTAACGAATGTTGGCACATTAATATTAATTGGACTGATCCAGCTGATATTGTCCTTAATGTTTAGTTGTTGCTTACAATTATGTAATATATATTTATATATATAGTATTTGCCAAAAGATGTTTTGAATATGATAAATGTAACTAACGACTGCAAAATAAACTTTCATGTATGAATATTTCTCTCCCATTTCTTGCTGTGAAAGAGAATATTAAATATTGGTATAGTACTCGAGTTGTTTAATTTTGTAGATTTTTTTTCTCATATGAATGCTAATTATTATTATTGATTTGTTTCATGTACCGACATAAAAGTAGATGAAAAACGCAATTTCGATTAAAATGACATTAAACTGTGTTTAAACATAGTCAGATTAGGGTTCTATATATTGATTTTTGTGACACAGTAAGTGTGAAGTAACTTTTTTTTTTGTCGCGCGATAACATCTTATTTCAACTGTTTTATAAACTTTCCTACCAAATTCTAAGTATGCAAACACACGTTGTTCTAACTAGTTAACTAACTTTTATACCAACAAATTCCAGGTATTTTAATCGACTCAAAAAAACAAAGTGTGTTCTTTTTGACTATTTCCCTTTGATCCTATTTCTTCTCTAAATCATTCTTAATTTGATTGTTTGACTCTTATGTGTGGGTGAAAAAAATAAACCAAATTGATCACAACACTGTCATCACCGTCATACTTTGATCTCTATGAGCCATTTTTCCCGAAACAATTATTAGAAAATAAAAGAATCTGGATGAAACTCTTAAAATAATGATTACAACAGTTAGCAACGCTAACTATGCTAACATATATAATTACATGTATTTAGTTGCCTAAGTAAAAATGGTGTATTTGATTAAATTCCTAAGTTTATACGGTTTATATTAGTCACGTATCTAACTTGATTTGGGAAGTATCTTTGTTTAACGAAAAAGGATTAAAGAAAACTAAAAAGAAAAGGAAAAGGGGTAGAGAAAGAACTTGGATGCTTGCTGTTGAGGGAAGCAGCGAAATCCAAGGACAACAAAAACAAAGGTTTTGGGTATTATTCTTCCACTCTATAATTGTGAGTGTTTTTTAACAGGGAGAGTTAAAGAATTTGGCAGGGGGAGAGAATAATGGATCAAAATTTTATTTTTATTTTCACTTTGATGGCGTTTGTTGCAACCGTTGGATCATTCTAGTTTTCGATCTGTACTTTGGTCGCTTGGACATGGCCATGAATGCTATAGATCCGAGTGTCTAATACAACATTCGTCGCATTGTAATTGACATTTAAGCTCTGTTTTATCTTCGAACTTGGGATCTTAAGCGCACTCTTCCACATTCCACACTCTTTTGCAAGCAATTTTGGCTTGGAAATTTGGTAAGTCAAGCTCAACTGCCACTACTGTTACTCATTACAGTGCTCAATTTTACTACCTTGCTTTCAACTTCAATGGCGGCTTGGTGGGTCCCAAGCTTGAATTTTGGGTTTCAATTAGGTTCCTTTTTAACTCTGAACCCCACAATTGGGATCTGTGACTGGGAAATGTTTTAGGGTTTCTGGGTCAATTTGATTTTGGATATTTGCTGCATATGAATTGATTGAATGAATGCCGAGGAGGCATTGCATTTTAATGGTACAGTTGTTGCCACGAGTCACTATTTTAATGTGCCGAATTTGCTTTCATTCGTCTTGACTCTGATGGCAATGTGTATTGGGTATTTAGGGGTGCTACTAATCTAATCTAATGAACCAAGAGAATATTGTAAGTGGGTAATTCTTTTCTCGCTGAATTGATGGTTGGTGCTTAAATTTGTCGTAGGCTTGAGCTTAATTATGGGTTGCTCGTTGGGGTGTAGAAGGTTTATTGTTTTGGCTTGTGTGGAGAGCTTGGGGTGACACTTATGTGACACTGTATTTGGTAGTGGAGATGCCACCTTCCCCAGCATTGAGATTCTCTCCAGGGAGAGAGCCAAGAGCTGATGGTCACAAACGTGGGCGCAGTCTTGAGAGTGGATTGCTCTTACGGGAGAAGGATGATGATCTTACTTTGTTCAATGAAATGCAATCCAAAGAGAAGGAGAGCTTTCTGCTTCAGCTGACCGATGATTTGGAGGACTCATTCTGTAATTTTCTTTACTTACATCATACGAAGAGAATGTTTCTATTTTTGGTTGCTGCTTTTGGCTAACATTCATGCATTTTTTTTTTCTGGGGTTATACAGCTACAAAGTTGAAACATATTTCTGATGTTAATCTTGGAATCTCCATTCATGGCCGAGGAGAAAGCAGCGAGTTGCTTAATGATGGTGACAAGAACGATTACGACTGGTGGGTCATTTTTCATGTTTTAGCTTTACTAGTAGATTTCATTGTTTAATGTGCTCAGAATATAAAATTCTGATTCTGACTGTATCCAGTTACCTGTAGTTCTTGCTGTTAGTTATTCAAGTTTCTTGATTACAAAGCTTGAGACTTTGTTGTGAATCAGTTTATTTCTGATCATCACCATTTACCTCACTGATGTCATGTCTGTACCATTCATTTTGAAGGTTATTAACGCCCCCAGACACACCACTGTTTCCTTCGTTAGATGATGAGACATCACTGACTAGTTTTGGAAGCAGAGGAAGGCCTCAGAGTAAACCCATTTCCATATCAAGATCTTCTACGGTGAGCTTGAATGCATTTATATTGTTATATTCGATCATGGTTGTGTCTTTAAGGGAAAAAGTCCTCCGAATTTTTTTCATCTCAAAAAATGTAACTGTGCTTATATACTGATCATTCATCATATGTTCAATGCCCTCCTGTTTTAGATGGATAAAAGTCACAGAAGCAGTAGGGGCAGTGCAAGTCCAAATCGCTTAAGTCCATCCCCTCGATCAGGAGCGAATACATTGCAATCGAGGGGAAGGCCTTCATCAGTGCCAAATTCCAGTCCATCCCCAAATGTGCGATATGCCACTCCAACGAGAAGACCATCTCCACCTCCAAGTAAGCCCATGACACCTGCTTCCAAGCATTCCACTTATACTCCCCGTAGGATAAGCACCGGCTCCAGTGGTTCTGTTGTCTCATCAGGAGTTAGGGGAACTTCCCCAGTGAAGACAAATCGTGGAAACTCTGCATCACCAAAGATAAGGGCTTGGCAAACTAATATTCCTGGCTTTTCTTCTGAAGTTCCTCCCAATCTTCGTACATCATTGGCTGATCGACCAGCATCATATGTGAGAGGTTCATCTCCAGCATCCAGAAATGGCAGGGACTCTGCCTCCAAATTCAATAGGCAATCAATGTCTCCAACTGCTTCTAGGAGTAGTAGCTCTTTTCAGAGTCATGATAGAGACCAATTGAGCACACGCAGCAAAGGTTCCATTGCATCATCTGGAGATGATGATCTAGACTCTCTGCAATCCATCACAGTAGGTAGTGTAGACAGATTAAGTTCAAGAAGGGGTGCTTCATTTTCAACCAACAAAAATCCTACCATCTCCAAGAAATCAGCCAGGATTATGTCCCCAAGTTCAGCTCCTAAAAGATCATTCGATTCAGTTATCAGGCAAATGGTATTTTTTCATTTTATCACTTAAAACAACTTCCTTGGTTTGTCAGTGTTATAAATGGCAGATGGTGGAATGTGGCAGAAGGCCAAAATTCCTCCATATAAACATGCCATTGCTGCCAATGACGGCATGGAAATGCCATAGCTGGTCTCACTTCACAAATTGCCTATGGTTATTGGCAAAATGTCCGCCATGACATTCCACCATGGGGATTATGGGATTGCTATTTAACAGCATTGGTTAACCGGAATCGTGAAGTGTGTTTAATTTTCATCAAATTTGAGATTTAGTTCCTTTTAAAGCATTTTCCCCATGTTTCTGCCGACCCTCTGTCTCCACCCTCCTATGCACAACATCGAAAGTTGTCTGATTCAACTTTCTTTTGGGACTGCCAATCTTCAAAATATTTACATTTTTACCTGTGCTTTCTATGCTTGATTTCTAGTGCGTGCATGTGCTATCTGCATATATTTTTAAATTATATTTGATTACACAAGTATTCCAAAGTAATGGCTTCTTATTAAGTTATCTTCTATCTTGTTTGAGGATATGCATACGAAATAACATATTTGCACCAAGCATAATCATTATATCAGGGTTTTTTCTGTTGGTTGACACTCTGAAACCTCTGCTGATCCTTGTAGCAAAGTCAACACTTGGTTAACATTAACCACGGAAATCTGGATTTCTATTGGGTCTTTTATTTGTGCAACTCTCTCAATTATCTATTGCCATGATTAATAGTCAAATTTAATAAAAAATACTCAATTTTGTTAGTTACCGTTAAAATGCTATGCAGGATAGAAAAACTCCTCAGAACATGTTCAGGCCACTTCTATCCAGTGTTCCGAGTACAACCTTTTATGCTGGAAAAGCAAATTCTGCACATCGTTCCCTTGTATCCAGGAATTCATCTGTTACAACAAGCAGCAATGCGAGCTCTGATCAAGGTACAACCTTTGCACTGGACACGGAAGGGAGTGAACATAATCAAGATGATATGACAAGTGAAGCTGATAAGATACTATATCCTGATATGCATGAAGTGTTTGTCTTTGATAAGGTTGATGCATTAAATGCAAAAATTGAGCAAGAGATTAAAAGGGAATCAGTACATGTTATGCAAAATGAAACCACAGACCCAAAGACTGTTTTAGTTCCAATTGAATTTGCGGATTCTATATCCCACATTCACATTGACACTAGAGTTAATGAAAGTTCAGAAATTTCACGGGTTAGAGGCGGCATTTCTGATACTGATAGTTTTGAAAATTCTGCTCGCTGTTCTTATTGTGGTTGTCGTTATGAGGTCACTAATAATCCTGAGAAGAATATTGGGCTGTGTCCAGAATGCAGCAGGAAAACCTCATTGTTGCGAGTCTTCTTCCCAGAGACAACTTTGGCAGTATCTGAAGACACTCCATTGATTGCAGCCAACATTCCTAAAGAAGAAAAAACATTATCTGAAGCAAACCAATTGGAACTGCCTGAAGAGACTAACGTGGTTAACTTAAGGTTTCCCTATGGTGAGCAGGATGCTGAGGAAAGTCAAACTTCTTGCAGTGAACTAAAGCAGGATCACTCACAAAACAATTCTCTTCCAAATTCTTTGGGGGAGGGAGGCAGACAGACATCTGGCAACCAGCTAGAGATTAACCAATCAGGAGTTGATTACAATAAGCCTAATAATGGATTTGGGGATAAGCATCACTCAAGTGATCGCCCTAATTTGAATGTGGGCCCCACAGAAGGCACTGGCATTTCTCTATTGCTGAAAAGGACTAGCAACAATAAAGGGCCTGTTGTTCAGAGCAGGAGTTTTACTGCCACAACCATATCTTACGATGATCTGTCTCTTGCTAGAGACAGTGTAAGCAGTTTTAGAAGCACAAGACCCGGTAGTTATTCTGCCTCATCCTCAATTGATCTTGGCTCAACTAGGCAAACAGACTTTCGTGTGCAAAGGCAGTTGAGTGGCAGGAAACTCGATGTGGATGGTGGATATGACTTGAGAAACAAGCCTCCAAGCACTGCTTCATCCTTTTCTGGAACTTCAAACCATTCTCGCCATGAGTTAGGTCTTGCAACTCAAGAGACAGGCAGTACAGAATATGGTTTTGTAGAGGAGGTATCTCAAGTTTTTCAAGAAATGCCAGCTTTGGCAAACACAATGTCAGAGATAATTGATGCTTCTTCCATAGATTTAGCTGTTGAGGAAGATGAAGTTGAATGTGATGATAGTACTAGATTGAATAATGGTTGCAGCTCAGAATTATTAAGTCAGGCTACTGCTGTCCAGTCTGATGACAATCTAGTCACATCAATTCCAAATCATGGGGATTGTGTGCCACATGAAAATGTTGATGATTGTCCAAATAATGCCAAGGATGTCTCAGACACAGAAACATCAGCCAAGACTCCAGAATTATCCAGTCAAGAGAAACATGATGTACAGAATTCCGATGTTAATGAATTGGAGGCTTTGGTCACAACCAACTGTCCCCCTATTACAGAAGCAGAAATAGAAGGAGAAAACTGTTGTGAGAATATGGTTGACATGGTTAATGGTGACCTGTCAAAGAGGGCTGATGACTTTAGGGAACCTTCTGCTCAAAATCCTTCCAGTGATTCCTGTCCCACTTCTGTTTCAGAGGTCAATGTCTCCGAGTCCCATGGCTTTGGTATGATATCTACATCTACTGTATTAAAGTTTCAAATGAAAGATAGTATTACATTTACTGATAACTAACTGAGATAAGAATAATAACTTCTCACGCTTCTCTTTGAACTTGTTTATGAGGACGCCATACATAGCATAAATTTTGAGCAATTTTCTGAGATATTAAAATATGCAGAATAACAATCTAATGTCAGTTAATCTGCTTTGTCTCGAACAGATAGTTATGATTTTTGGAAATGTTGATTCATTTTGTGCAATGTAAAGTGAGTGGTGTATTTTTTGCACTTTGTATTCTGATACTCATTCATGTGTTCTGGGCACTTTACAGGCAGTTTTATTAGCCTAGTTTCCAACTTCTCGGTCAAGAGTAAGGCTTTCTGTGGTCTTTCTGGCTACTTTTTGAAAACAGCTTGCAATTTTAATTTAAGGTCATTTTACTGAGGATTCACCGGCAACGTAGCTGAATTTATATTTTCATTGTTGGGGGAACCTTAACTTGTATGAAATTCATGGAGCAAAGAACGCCTTTTTAGTTTTCTATCGCTTAAGATATTCTTCCTCTCTGTGTACATGGTGCCTGCAATATATTTTATCAGATGAAACTTTCTTAGGAAAAATATTTGTATGTGTCGTCCAATATCTAATAGTTCTTCAATGCTTTATGCCAGAGGGATCAACAGTTACAGTGGAGTGTCAAGGTGCAGGCAATACTAGGAGCTTGACACTTGAAGAGGCAACAGACACAATCCTTTTTTGCAGTTCCATTGTGCACGATCTTGCATATCAGGCTGCGACATTAGCAATGGAAAAGGAATGTTCCAACCCATTTGAGGGTTCTGAACCGACTGTGACCTTTTTGGGAAAATTCAATTCTGATAGAAATAGTCGCAGCCGCGCTGTCAGCAAACGCACTTCAAGATCCCAGAAGACCAAGATCAAGCAGAGGAGGGTGGAAACTGATGTCAAAACTCATTCTGGCAAGGCTGAGAATGATGAAAATATTGGCGAGTCTTTCACACACAATGTTGGGCTTCCTAACAAAGTAGACAGTATGAAGCCCCCGAAGCTGGAATCAAAGTGCAATTGCATCATAATGTGAGAGGACAATGTCAAAATTGTGCCTTCAATTCATGGCAGCATTTCTGCACTTCCTTTTGGCCACACATGGGAGATAAACCAAGTGCTTGTGCATTTATGGTTTTAGGTTGGAGGCTGTTTGGGATAATAACCACTGCCAATTGGTTTGTGCTGGTTCTAATATATTTTGTAACAAATGCCAAGTTGTGTTTGACATAATTGTAAAGTTATTTTTTTCCCTCCTTATTTTTGTTGGTAGGCCATAAGCTAAAAGGCATTCTGGAGGACTATGATGATGTGCCCCCTCCACTTGCTGCATTCTTGTTTGTTATTTTCATCTCAACTAGTGATCCATCAAAGCAAGTGTGAAGTAGAAGCATTCATATTCATTGTTACATTGTTGCTTGTCAATTCCTATTCTTTCTGACTCAAGTGAGTGAACAAAACTTCACGTGCAGGTTTGTCAGTGACACGACACTCTGTCACCACATGAAGATAGATTGAGATCCATTCGTGTATTTGTTTTTTCATGCACCTCTCTACCCGACAGAATAGTAGCATTTGACAGTTACACAATTTATCACATAACTTATTTTGAGAATGAATATATTAAAAATGAATAAATGAAAGAGGGGGGAGGGGGGATATGCTATTGTGCCCCTAAAATTAGATCAAATGTTAGAAATTATTAAACACAGTAATTAAATTTATAAATTATTTTAAAACAAAAACATTTAATTTCTTTTAATATTTTTATATAATAGATAATCTTAATATTGGGTATAACGTCTTAGCTAGTTCACATAGCAAATACAAATATGAGTGTATAAAACTGATTTGGAGGAGAGTGAATAAATGAATTTGAAGATAAAGTTTGCGAATGATTTGATAGACCTGACAGAAAGATATTTTAATAAATTTAGTGGTAAGATTAGATATTTGTCTTTAAGATTAAAATGAATAAAATACAAGATGTAGTTAGTTAAAATTAGTTTTAAAAAAATTTGGATGAATTTTTTATATAAAACTAATAATTGGTGTAATTAATTTAAAATAGAACATGAATGATTAAAATAATCTTAATTAAATATTGGATTATAGTATAAACAGTACTATTATTAATTAATTATTTTTGTCATCATGATTTTTATTAGTATTATATTTAAATATTGTATCATTTTCTCCATTAATATTATTTTTAGATATTTTATATTTTATTATTATTATCATTAAACTTATTATTATTATTATTATTTTATTGGTATTAGTTTTATTTTTGTTATTATGAGTATTAGGTATTGTGTATAAAGAGTTGTAAATTCAAAAAAAAAATCAAAGGTCATTATATAAATTCAATAAGAGATAATGTTATCATGACTATCATTTTTTATTCCAGATCTTTACTATCTTCATAGTTTAGTGTGGGTCATTGATTAATGTATCATTATCTTTTTCTTTGAAATAATCAATTACTCACATTAAACCACATCAAAGAAATAAAAGATGAGAGTAAAAAAAAAATATTCATCTACTTGTCTTAAAGGAAAAAAAAATCTCACATCCCTCACTTCAATTCTCTCCATCATTTACCCAAAAATCCATTAAAAATAACAAACATGTCATCTTCATTCACATTTTTTTACAAATAGAATATCCATAAAAGGAAACAAGGGGTAATACAAGCTAGTGAAAACATTTATAAATAAAAATTGTCAAAAATTATAGTTTATGTATTGAAAATCACAGCAGAAATACATTGATAATATTATCCCATAAACACTCTAAAGTTTAATGTTCACAGGATATTTGTCAACATTTTTATAAAATAAAATACCAATTTGCACACGAACATTGTATTGTATGTTATTTATCCGTCGTGCTTAATAGTGTCGTAATTAAGCAGTGCGGAATATAATTTATTATTTTTCATATTGAAGGTAGGTAGCAACTAGCAACTTGCCATAAGAGAAAGATAACGAATTTTTCTTTTCGTTGAAACTATTTCGTCAATATTTTCTAGATGACATTTGGTGGCATGTGTGTCTTCTTTTCCAAGAACTTTCCATTATATGAATTTCCAAATTCCAAATTTTGGGTCAAAGCAGAATAAGTTGCGTTGCGGAAAAGTACTTGCAAGAAGAAAATCATAAAGAAAAAAAGAAAGAGAGAGAGAATTAAATGCATAGCATTGGAGGGCCTATTCTTAACGTAATCGAACAAGGGAAGCATATTCAGTTGAGAAAGCTGAGCTGAGCTAAGAAAATAAACAATTCAGAATTCGGAGCATATTCAATTCCTGTTTCTGCTTGCGTTTGCATGTAACATTTCTCAAAGGAGAAAAAGGAAAAACTGCAATTAATTTGTTTATTTATAAACAAAAACAATTTGACAAATAAGCAGAGAGAAGGGAGATGGTTGAGGTGTCAATTACGACGTCGTCAATAATGCACAATTACCCTCTCGTTTCCGCCATTGTTGCTTTCGCCCTCGCACAAGCCATCAAGTTTTTCACTACCTGGTTCGTTCGTTTTGTTTTTCCATTTTTTCTATCGTATTTCACGAATCCAGTGTCGAATACAATAGTTTAGAAAAAAAAATGATTTCAGTTTCTGGTTGGTCAATGATGTGTGAATTATGAATCTCTTTGGAAGAATTAAATTATAACAGTTGAATTGCAGCTATTTGGCTAATGATGCGTTTAATTGAGGGTTAATAATAATGATAATTTTTTTTTCTTATTGTTATGATCATGGTTAATATGTAGGTATAAGGAAAAAAGATGGGATCCGAAGCAACTTGTTGGATCTGGCGGAATGCCTTCTTCCCATTCAGCTACTGTCGCTGCTCTTGCCGCGGCAATAGGGTTCCATGAAGGCTTTGGAGGACCTCTTTTTGCGACTGCTTTGGTTCTAGCTTGTATTGTATGTCCTAGTTCTTCAAATCAATCATTCTATGGATATTTCATTCTTCTTTTCAAAGTGTGATGTTATAATGGAGATTCAATCTATTATTTTTCTTTTATCTCTCTGCTCTTAGGAAGTGGACATGTAAGTGTGGTTTGCATGATTCACGTTTGGATTGGTAGACAATAGGGTCAAATGGAATGGAATTGGTGCAATACATTCCATTCCATGCCGTTCAATTGTCCTCTAATTTCCCATTTCAATTAAGAGGAGGGCATGAGTTGGATATTTTTTATGTTCCACCATAGAATATAAAAATAGCGAAGTGATAACTTTCTTTCCTTTCATTCCACTCGCCCTTGAATGTTCAAACATAGTCACTTTAAGAAAGGATTTGATGTCCTATACATTGACTAGATTACACAGCAAGAAACTAATTGTTAATGACTAGCTTATGGTTGAGCGAGTTTCTGATATGGGATATTACTGGCAGGTGATGTATGATGCTACTGGTGTAAGATTGCAAGCTGGACGCCAGGCAGAGGTACACTCTTTTCCTTGTTTTACTTGTGTGCACCATATTCTGTCACATGTATTTCTTTCATGCCAAACGTGAGAGTCGAAATGCCACAAAGCCTTTTCTATTTGCCTGTGATTCCAGCAAAAGAGATGTTTTAATTTTTGTTTGGTTGGTTTCCATTTGTTTCTTTTACCGAGTTTAAATGGTTGAATTTTTCCAGATTTTGAACCAAATCGTGTTTGAACTTCCTGCTGAACATCCTCTAGCTGAAAGCAGACCACTCCGGGAACCACTTGGGCATACACCCCCTCAGGTTCACCATTTTTTATTTGTTCGCCTGTCATGATTATTTTATGGATCTTGGTCAAAGGAATTTAGTGTCATTTGCTTGTTTACACTCTTGATAGAATGACATTATTCTTTGGAAAGCTGTTTAGTATAAACATAAGGGATTTTTATTCATACTATGAAGTCTTTTGTTGATATGTAAGGAAAGCATCAGAATCGTAGATTTAATCAATGGAAATCAATCGGAAATGTACTTTGATCTGGTGTAATTAGGATCTGATTTTATTTCTTTCTATCTTTAGATTAGCTTTATAAGAAAGAATCTTTCCAGATAGATATTCAATGGGATTCTTCTCTGATATTTAGGCAGATTTTTCCTTGATATTTAAGCCTACATTAATGTAGAGTATTAACTTCCTCTCCCTATTTATTACTCCTCTTTGAATTAATTTGAATAAGGAAAAATATTCACTTCTCTGAATAGTATCAGAGCTCGATTTGAACCATCTCCAGTCTCATTGGTGACCCAGCCATTGAAGGAATTAAAAGCCTACTTCATGAGTTGCAACAAGGTGAATTTTCAGTCCTTGAGTTTCTCTCAGTTGACATTGGCAGAAACTGGATATATATGAAGAAAATGAGTGGAACTAAGTGGATGAGAAAAATAAGTATAGAGTACTGGTGGAGAAGGATAGAATCTATAATTGTTTATTGGGGGCTTAATAAGGATCATGATGAAGTACGTGGAATGATTCTGGGAATCAAGCCACTTGCAAAGGACAAGGAAATATTCTAAGAAGTGAGAAGAGAAGAAATATCATGTTGGGAGAATCTATTCCAATCCCATTCCCTAAAAGTTCAGAAATGGCAGCAAGATGCAAGCCATTATCGTCCAATACACAAGAAGAATTGTCCTTGGTGCGATGGTTGCAAGAAAAGTGGTCACACCAAGGACAATTGTTGAGACATTTATGGGAAACCTTCGGATGCAAAAGTGTTCTAAAACCAGGACAACAGAGGTAATGCAAGAGCCTATAATCATTAAGATGCAAAAGAACACCCTGGAGCATCTTCATTAAGCAAAGAACAATAAAAACTTTGTAAAAATTTCTCCTGTAATGGTGAAAAGTTACTCTTTGCATGCTTTAAGCACTAGCAAAGGAAAATAAAAATCATGGATCATAGACTTAGAAGCCTTAGATCACATGACTGGAGACATATTTGTGTTTGAAAATTACACCTTGTCATGATAACTCCACAATTTGAATTGCTGATGGTACCCTTTTAAAAGTTCTGGGTAGAGGAAGTAATTATTTTAAAGAATATACACTTTAGACTCAGTACTTTGTGTACCTAAATTGGACAGCAATTTGCTCTCTATTAGCAAACTTATGAAAGATTTGAGATGTGTTGCTAAATTATTTCCTAACAAGTATGAATTTTAGATTTTTGAGTCAAGGAAGATGATTGACAATAGTAAAGAGTGTGCATGACATTATCACCTATGGGTTGACGACTCTGAAAGTGAACCCAAAACCAACGTCTGCAATTTCTCAGAGTAATGAAAATTCTATAATGTTATGGCACTATTGTCTAAGCCACCCTTTGTGTATTTGGAAAATGTTTCCCTCATTATTTAATAAAAATCTGAGGAGTTTCAATGTGAACGCCAGTTATCTAAGCATATACGCAACACCTATTTACCCTAACCATATAAACCCTCTCATTCATTTTCCATAATTCATGTTGATGTATGGGAACCATCCTGAATCAGCAACGTTACTGGCACCAAATTGTTTGTTACAATCATTGTTGGCCAATAATAGTTACTTGGGTATTCCTTATGAATGAGAAGTCAAAGGTATGGTCGATATTTGAATATTTTCATAGCATGGTACAAACGAATTCCAAACCATTATAAAGGTAATTTGAATATTATCAGTCAATGTTGAGTTCCTACTTTTAAGACACATAGAGTTATACTCCAAAGCTCTAGTGTAGATATGGTTGGGAAAAGGGGTTGCAGATAAAAAATAGACACATTTTGGAAGTACCCATATCACTTATGTTGGCTACAAATGTTCTAAAACAATTTTGGGGAGGAACTGTCCTTACTGAAACCTACCTCACAAATAGAATGTCTTCGCATATTTTGGAACTTTAGCACCCTTCACTCCAAACTCTAGACCTTCTTTCCAACTAGTAGGATTTTCTCCTCCATTCTATTAAGCTTATTTGGATGCTCAGCCTTTGTTCACGACATAAGCCCTCACTGCAACAAACTTTAACCAAAATCCATCAAATGTGTTTTCCTTGATTATTCACTTAACATAATGGATACAGGTGCTACTTTCCCTCAACGCTAAAGTTTTACAACTATATGGATGTGACTTTCTTTGGGGATCAACCTTATTATCTCAAAGTTGAAATTCAAGGGAGAAGGCATTGATTTCAAATGAACTGGAAGAACTCCAACTCTTTGGATTTGAGACGGTTGAACATGCCCTTGATGCAACACCAACAAAAACACCACCAACAAATACCAGAAATACGGAGCTTATGGAACCAATAGCCATTTCAAATGTAGAAATTATAGAAACAACAGTTATCTTGAAACCAACAATTACAACTGTTTCAAAACTAGTAGCTGCACCTGATGACAATTGAAAGGTTTACTTTGGGAATAAGGCTCGATTTGGAAGCCAAGTGAATCACCTAATCATATGAACTGGTATATGAAGAGACTTTTGCACCAGTAGCCAAACTTAATTCAATCTGAGTCATACTGTCCTTGGAAGCAATTTAAGTATTGAGCAGGTTCCATCATGCAACCGAACAGGATGTATTCTGACTAAAGCTCTCTCAAGAAATACTTATGGAAGCATCAGTTCCAATCTAGGAATGATAGATTTCTACCACCCAGTTTAAGGGAGAGTGTTAATAATAGTCAAGGAAAGAATCAGAATCATAACTTTGATATACGGAAATCAATCATACTCATAATTTGATTTGGTGTAATTAGGATCTGATTTTATTTCTTTGTTTTTAGATTATCTTTATGGAAAGAATCTTTCCTTATATTCAGTGAGATACTTCTCTGATATTCATGCTTAGATTAGTGTACAGAATTAATGTCCTCTTGCTATTTATTATTCCCCTTTGTATCAATTTGGATAAGTAAAAGTTATTCACTTTTCCGCAATTGTTTTTATTAAATAATAATTAGCGTACACCATGTTATTTACTCAATATATAACTGCGATTGCTTAAAAAAATTAGGTTATGATCGTGTTAATTTTTGTCTTTTATGAACATCTGAATCTATGTTTTATCATTTTATATTATACTTTTTTTGAAATGTTAAGGGCTGAGGTTTTCCTTGTTTTTAATACGCTATTTCAGTACCATCAGGATTCTATTATACTCAAAATATCTGATATAGTAGTATAAGTGAATGACGAATCACACCATACAGAGATAAGAATGTGCCAAAACTATGGTTTCAAGTTATTACAAAAAAATAGTCATTACAAGATTGTGGCCTTCTCTTTGGTACACAATTTGGACACGCTCTGCAATACTTTTGGTTTGAATTATTTTCAGTTCCACTTATCTCACTGAATCTCACTCTCTCATCTCTCTGAATATTAGACAATCCAATTTATAAAATCATTAGCAGATAAGGCAAGTACTTTAAATTTGTTATATATTTTATAATTTATTTTGAAACAAAAAGGAAGGTCAAGTAGGTAGTCCAGTCTTTTAAATTAATGGTTTCCATGATCCGAAGGTTTAAATTGAGTTGATATTCATTTCTTTGGGACTCTTTAATTGTTGGTTTTCTTTTTTAATATTCTCAATACTTACTGCAGGTTGTTGCTGGTGGAATACTTGGAATCATAACATCAGGTATTGGTTATGTAATAACCATGGCTAGTACCTGAAGTTGAGGATTTGTTGTTGACATCCCCAGAGGACCCTTGTATAGGAATCAAAAACACCAGTGTCTTCTAGAGCCTTGTTCCCTCAGATAAAGTCTGACATGTGCTCCTTCATTCTTATCCCAGCCCGCAATCACTTAATCTTATTGTCATTTCAACAGTGACGATAAATTGAATTGTATTGATTACACTTTGATAGAATGGAAGTATGTCTTATGGGATCATTTCTTAACCCTAATATATGCTTCTTAGCCTGTTCAGTTTTAAGAATTTTTGGAATGGATTTATCTGTAAGCATTACTTTAAGTCATTTTCTTGCTGTTATCCTGGTTATATACAACTCTTGTGATATTACAAATGCTTTTTTTCTTTCCTCAGTCAAAAGTAGTCTCATTGGTTATGACTTGTGAATATGACGTTCTTTCAACCTATTTACGCTATCAATTTACTGTATTTGTGTTTGGAATAACTTTCACAATGCTCACGAATTACCTTCCCACATGATGGTTTTTATTTTTTTTATTTTTTTCTGGAAATGAATCCCAATTTGGCTTTTGGTTACAGTGCCCCCATCATTTCTAATATTTCTAATTGCGTCAATAAAATTTCATTTTTACCATTTCTAAATTGTACAATCCAAAATTATTTTTTAAAAGTAAAAAAATGACTTTTTAATAGTTAACCCAAAGTCTGGATTTCGAAATTCATTGTCCAAAAGCCAAAAATTACTTCAATTATGTGTAATTATGAAGGTGCAGGAAGAAACAGTTATGTTCATCTTAAAGCACGCAAGAATGTTGCTTTTGGTAAGGTTACAGTGCCCCCATCATTTCTGATATTTCTAATTGCCTCAATAAAATTTAATTTTTACCATTTCTAAATTGTACAATTCAAAATTAAATTTTAAAATTAAAAAAAATGACTTTTTAATAGTGTAACCCAAAGTCTGGATTTCGAAATTCATTGTCCAAAGGCCAAAAATTACTTCAATGATGTGTAATTATGAAGGTGCAGGAAGAAACAGTTATGTTCATCTTCAAGCACGCAAGAATGTTGCTTTTGGGAAGAGGTTTTTGCACTGTCATCTAAACATCGCTTGACACACACCAGATGTTATTAGAATCGTATAAATCAGAAAATAAAATATGAAACGGTTTTCAACCCAATGAATGAAACGGTAATTTGTAGTCATTCTCTTATTCCTGGTAGCAGCGTCATATGGCCATCAAGGAAAAACCACGAGTAATGGTAGCATTCAACGAAAATTCCATAAAATACACCGTATCCTGTGCAGGGATATAAATTTTAAAGAGAGACACTTCAAATTAGGCTCCTACCATTGAAGATCAGAGGAACTGAACGGCCAAATGTATGCTTCTAACCCTTGGAAAGTTGCTAGAACGTGTGGCCATGACCATAAACAGTTGAATAACTTTAAAAAGAAAAGTATTGTTAAAAGAATCAATACAAATAATCTGTGTATCTGTTTATTTTAACAGTGCACTCCCAGTGTAGCAGAAAAAACCCTCTGCATTTTGCTCTAGGATCCCCAGCAAAAAATCATCTTGTGTATTTGTTTATTTTAACTGTGTTCTCCCAGTATTGCAGCAAAAACCCTCTGCATTTCCACTCTAGGATCCTCAGCAAGTCCTGAACTTGTACGCCAGGCAATATGTTCATCAGGTCTAACTAAAATCGCCCCTCTGCTCGTCATGTTACACATATCCCACCAATTTGAAGTGGATGACTGAGCTTCAATAACATCTGCATAATTCTTCCAAGGTGATAATGATGTTTCACTTCCTTTCTCAAGTCCTTCAACAGAATCGGTAGACCAAAAAATACACACTTTCAGAGAAATTTCTTGTTCCTCAGCCACCTTGAATGCTTCACGAGCTAGATGATAAGATTCCTCCACAGGTGCGATGATGAGAACGAATTCAACTTTATCCCCTGACACAAGATCCAGTGTAGAAATAGTCTCCTACAAAACATCCTTACACTTTAACAAAAGAAGAAACTTGGCGTTTTAATCAGTAAACATCCAGTAGCTAAATCTGAATAACTATAAAATGAAAATTCAAAATTTTAAGGGAGGCAAAAAATAGTTTATTTAAGGTGAAAATTACTAATAATTAGTTTTTAAATAAAAGTAAATAATAATGTCTACTGGAAGGAAGACAAAAGAACTCTCTAATCATTTACATTAGGATGAATAGTCATGGATAATATATGTAGACAGTGCCACAAACCTCACATAACGGGTTTACTTTCACAAACATATGAGGCAATCTTGATCCTGGCTGGGCTGAAGGGGTGTAGTCCCTCCGACGCCCTGTTAGTACTTCTGGGGGACCCTCAATGTCATTACTCTCAGGCACAAGTGCTCCTTGTAGGTACCTAAGTTCAACAGCTGAGTTATACGTCCATCAAATGGATATTTTATAAATGATTCTCTAATAATAAAATTGATCCAACTGACTAATATGAACAAAACCTTATAAATAAATGAACAGATAGAGTTAGAGGAATATGTGAATAGAGGTATATAGCTCAATAATACAAAATGTGGAAACTAATTATTCACAGTGATACCTAAAACCAAGATCTTCAGCAGGGAACTGAAGTTGAAGGCTTTTTCCTTCTTCAAATATATGTTTTAGCTTAGCCAACCTTGAGGATCCAAGAGGGTTACTTTCATTTAGGACAAATTCTGAGACCTGTGCACGACCGATTCCAAAAATTCCATCCAAAGCTACCTTCTGAAGTCCGGATGGTAAGATGGAACCAATCCCATTAACAATAAATTGATGTACTGCAATTAAATGAGGACAAACAGTTAAATTTCAGTTCATTAGCAATGGAAGTGTTGAGCATCGTTCTTTGTAAGATTAACAGATTGATGATGAAGAAAACAACAGAAAATCATTACATACGGTGATTATAAGTACCTGTATTTGCAATAGTTGGATCAAGACCAAGTGCAGCAGGAACAGACATGGCAGCTTTATAGTTTTCTAGACTTAATCTTGTATTGAATAAAGCAATCTGGCAATAATAGACAGCAACCAATTTCAATCAGTTTATCTAACGTAAAAAATTATACACATTCAAAAAAATGTAACAGGAGATAAAAGCACTACCGGTTTACGTTCGATTTCATAGGTATTTAACATTGAAGTTGGGGCAATACCCTTAATCACAGAAGCAATTTTCCAGGCAAGATTATGAGCATCCTGAATGCCTGTATTCATTCCTGGCATATCACATCAATATACTATGTCAAATTGCTTCATCTAAACTGCATCAACAAAAAAGAGTTTGAATCCAAAAGCTGTGATATGCCACTTGTTATGGTTAACCACATATTTGCTAGTGTACTTTATTCAGTAACTTTAAAAATAATATACAGGACTACTGCTACAAATATTTTTTGAAACAAACATTATAAAAAATATCCACATACTGACTTTAAACAAGTACATATCATGTGGTTAATTCATCCTGAGTACATGGATATGTCTTAGCTTCGTTGAAGCCCCAATAGCACACATCTAACTAGTATTCACTTGAGACACTAGATATTTACAGCATGTTTATTATTCAACTTTTCAATTATTGATTTCCTTTCCCATATTGGATTGGATTCCTCTTCTTTTCCTTAGGTGTATTTGAGGGTGGAGGAGTTTGTATGGTAAAGAGAAGGGTCAATTTTTCATTTCTAAATTTGGAGAATTATTAAATATTTATACCAAAAATTAAGGTATGTTTTTAGAAGGGCACATGACAATCTCTAATTTTAAAAACATTGTGAAATATGGAAAAATGACAACACCATGCCCATAAAAAGAAAGTCTTACAATTTGAACTTAGAGTCTAATTTAATTTCACAAAACCTGCTTGTAAGATGAAAGTTATCCAAGCCTTATAATACTAGTTAAGCTATATCCCTACCCTTTTAAGCCAAAGGCATAAGGAAGGTGTTAGGAATTTGCCTTAACTGTGGTCACTCCTACCTGGCCTCTATAACTAGACATATGACTTAAGTAGAGCTCAGAAAGCATGAACACTCATCACCTTATAAAGCAGTTTTGTACTTTGATGGGTTTGAGTTAAGCCATAAGCCTAAATTCAAAGAAAAAGATACAAGCAAGTTCTGCAAATGAAACATGAATCTGTCTCTTGATGTGACACTATCATGCTCCTAAGAAAAAAACAGGAAAAGTTCAGATTCTGCCCCATTTTGCATGGACCAAAGGTAATATTAATACAGATTACTTTTACTTATACCATTAGACATCTACTATCTGCAATGAAGATAAAGCAACTAACCAAATCCACCAGCAGGAGGAAAACGATGAGCGGCATCACCGGCAAGTAATATACGGTTGCCTCTACATATAAACCTCTCAGCAACTTCAGCATGCATGATCCATGGTTTTATATCTATTACATCTACATCTCCAAACTCTCGACCAACAAGTTTGCTGATCAATTTCTCACATGCCTACTATAAATCAAATATTACTTAGATAAACGTCTTATGCTTAATCATATCAAAAGGAATGAATAATATCATGCATGTTAGTTTTTTACTTTATATGCATACTACAACATATTGCTGTCCTCCTACAAATTCTAAATTTTAATGTCAAGACAGAAATTTTATCTATTATATTATGATTATGACAAATTTATTGAAAAAAGGGTATAAACCATCTTTGATGGGTGAATGATACCTTTGGACTGAAATCCTCAATTGTTTGCTGAGGTGGATAAAAGGGTATCTGCAATCATATAATTTGAATCATATATTTGATTCACAATAAATCAGTTGAAAACAATAGTGACATTTTTACAATTACTATAAAGCCTATCATACCCATATGGCACAATATCCATATCTCACGGGTGGATCTTAGTGAAGGCTATAGATGGAAGATTGGGGATGAATCTAACATAAAGGTTTGGGCTGAACCGTGGGTGAGGATGAGGATAGGCTTGGGAAGGCTTGATGATCCACTCCAAGATAGTGAATACTTAATTGTCAAAGACATTATGAACAGGGAGCAGAAAGTATTGGATGAAAATGTGATACAAGTTCTGTTTGACAAAGATGAAAAGAAAGGATGTGTTGAACACACACTGTACAAGTTGGTCAGGGAGGATGCAAGGATTGGGCTTGGGAGAACGATGGAAATTACATTGTTAAGAGCGCATATAACCTGTTCCAGGAAAAAGGGTTGAAGCCACTCATCTGCAAGTGGATGGGAATTGGATGACTATTTGGGATATGAAAATACCACCTAGGAGCAAGGTGTTTCTCTGGAGACTATCCAGGAATGTTATCCCTACCCGCATGGGCCTTAAAGATAAAGACGTCAAGTGTCCTGCTATCTGTCCTGTTTGTGAGGCAGGGCTTGAAAACCCTTGCCACCTGTTCTTTTGTTGCTGGGAGAGCCACGATTGATGAAAAAAAAAAAAGAACAACTGTCATGTGGGATTGTATCAGTGCTGCTGTAATGCCCAGCGGTCTACAGCAGATATTGTGTTTCACATTCTGGATAGATTCAACCTTGAGCAACAAGCTATATTCAGAAATGAAATGTGGGAAAGAAAGAGCAATCCGGATTTTCAAGTAATCTATATGGGAAATCAATTTCTGCCTGAATGAAATCAAGCACTTGCAAAGGCAGACAACAGAATTGCCCTGCAAATTGTGCAATGGTGTCCCCCAGGCCAAGGGATCATAAAATGTAATATTGACGAGCGTTCAATGAGAGACAGGGGATCAGTAGTTGGGGCATGTGCTGTAGAAATGAGAGACAAGCTCAACATTCATCATCACACTCTTACTTGTATTTACATTTTGATCATTAACGATATGAGAAGTACAGATTCTGTCAGAAATAAAGCATAACATACCTGCAATACAAATTCCCCTTGCCTGAGATCATGCGCAACAAGGACCCCGATAGCTTCAGTGTTGAAGATAAAAAAAAGCATACCAGGATTTTCCTCAAGCAAAAACTGGCCAAGGTCTCTGCTAAAGAAATGGACACTGACAAGTTTTTGCAAGTCCTTCTCACCTCTCATTTCTATTCCTACAAGCTTTCTTACAGTACTACCTGCACCATCTGTGCCAATAAGGATGTTACAGTGAATATTCTGTTCTACACGCTTCCCCTTAATGACAGAAGACGCAGTTACTGTTATAAAATCATCACTGGCATCAATGGATACACACTCGTGGCCCATCATTATTTTCTGTTCACAAGACTGTTCATTCCCTTCCAAGCTTTCAGGTGTACATATTTGAAAGCCTAGATTTTGAAGTTGCTTGAATAGTAACATAGTTAGCTTGTACTGTGAGAAGTGTGAAACGGAGACTGGGCTGACAACATGCTCAAGATCTGATAACAAGTAAAAGATATATGAATATTCTAAAGCTCAATATTGACAAAAATGAACAAATCATGCAGTCTGTTTGTTGATATACCGCATATTTTGAATGCCACATTATCAAAACTATACTGAAAATATATATCTCCCTATTGCTATGACACCAGAAATCGACTCTCATAAACTATGGAATAGCACCTTGAGGTTGAATGTGATCTACAGATCCAAGAATTGAACCAGAGAGGGAAGTACAATATATAAATTTCCTCCATAAATCTACTGGTGGTTGAGACCTTTGAATCTCTTCAACAAGGCCATCAATTTTGCGGAATATCTAAAATTGCACCACTGATCAAAGTAAATCACAATGCTCTTTTGGAAATAAAATAATTTATCAGAGAAATTTTTAACCTCCATGGATCGATTGTTGATAAAGTGTGCTTGAGGATGTTTAGAAAATGCCTTGTTTCTCTCCAAAACTGTGCAATTAACACCTATAAGAAAAAAGAGATACAAAAATCATGAGCAAATATCAACTTGAATTAAAGCATAGGAGTAATTGTATAAACAGAGGATTAACATGTATTGGAGCTAATTGTCAAACCTACTATTAATATCTTATGTAAATAAGTAGTCGATACTACTATCACATACAAACATGTAAGTATTTCATGTAAGCAATTAGATAAAATATATACAATGCGCTGAAATTGCATAATTTTTAAAAACTCAAGAATCAAATCTGCAATTAAAATTTTATAAGGACAAAAACTGCATATTCATAAGACTACAGGGATCAAAAGTGGATTTAAACGAAAAAAATACATGAACAAGAACAGTTTCCTAACACGCACTTTAATGTCAGATTTACGACAATAGAATCCAAAACATGCAGTTGTATCAATCAATAGGAATGCCTTTACCATATAGAGTCTACCTAATTTTGTGAGAAGAATAGAGAGAACAAGACCCACAGGTCCAGCGCCAATGATCAGAACTGGATGCACCACATCATTGCCATTAGGAACTCCCTCCTTTGAGAATCCTCTCCTTTGCATATGCTGAAGTGCGTAAAGTCTAATTCGAGTTTTGTCCCTAAAGGGGTAAGCATACCGTCTTATAAGCCTTAGAAACCCCATGACACTACAATTTAAAAGCCGGGCTCAATTGTTCTCCAAGAACAACAAGACTCAAGGCTTAAAAGTAATCTGGAAAAAGAATAGCAGAAGAATCATGAACAAGCTAAAGTAAAAACCTCACTACTACCACAAGCTATCATCATAATAATCACGACATTAAACGAAACAGTTCACGTCATTATTTGAATCACGAGGGTACTTGTAACAGCACTGAAAATGAAAGTAAAAGACAATTGAGCTACCAAGTTTCCAATGAAACATTGTCAACACACAACACTCAGATTTTCTATGATTCAGACATTGTATCAAACATGTTATGGAAGCTATAGAGCCAAGCAATTTGACTACCTTACTCCTTTCTCACAAGACCACGTGTTTACCCCTTTTCGGTTTTCGCTGCTTTGTAAATTGGAGAAGGGTAACCAAAATGTAGAGAAAAGTTGATTACACCGTTTTCCAAACTTGTTTAATAGTTTTCTGACATTCTTTAACAAAAAAAGTTATTAAATTCTACAATAATTTGTTACAAGTTGAATGAGTAACAATTTATGATTGAATGAATAAAAGTAACCAGGTATGTAAGACTATAAAACCTTTTTGTATTTTGATTTTGAAATGACATTTTTATTTATTCACTGGGGGATTTGTTAAGAAAGTCTAATAACAGAATTTAGAATTATGGTGAGGAGTGTCTCATTAATACATTTTATTTCTTTTAAAGCTGAACACCTTTAAATAATAAGATTTACACTAAATTGATTTAATAATCATTTTTTAAAATAAAATAACATGTTATTAACTTTTATAAAATCGATTACTATATTTTAATGCATTGTTATTATTTAATTTTATTTCTAGTTCCTAAATTTAGACTACAAATTTTGATTCCAAATTTCTTTTATGAAATGAGTTTTCCTCCTTTTTTTAAGTCCGAGAATTAGGAATGGTAAAGTGTATTTTGATTCACGGTCCAATATCAATTCACCCAAAATTTGATAGGTCATATTGATATTTTTAACCCACTAATTTACTTTGGTCTATCAACTTTTTTTAAATTAAAAAAATAATTCAAAAGATTAATTTTTCATATCATATTATTTAAATAATACAAATATATAATAATATTTTAAATTAAATTATTAACGTTTAGAATTTCAAATTCAATTATTAATTACAATAAAATAATTTAACATGTAAAAAAAAGTTATTTTAAATTATATCATCATATTAATCAATTAAAAACATAACAAAAATTTGATGTGTTATATATATATATATATATATATATATATATATATATATATATATATATATATATATATAATTATAGAAACACAAAAATTAAAAGAAGTTAACATATGGATTCAGAGACTATTCTACCTATCCTACTAAAGTGGACCAACCCACATATCTCATTTTTAGGGGGTCAATGGTCAAAACTGACCAAAATGACTATCCATACCAAGTATAGAAGTTTCTCAAAACACAAACTAAATTGAATAAAATTTTATTAAATTTTCAAATAAACGAAACAAATAAAAAATAATGGAATCTAAACCTCAAACAATCAAAAATAATTATTCATGGAAACAAGTAATTATTTCAACCACTTGAACAAGTGTAGAAACCTCAAACAATCGAAAATAAAAATAATGGAATCTAAACCTCGTATAAGTTAAAACATCAATACCACCGCTCCCTCCCCCGGCGGGACATTTCAAGCATGAACAACACTGAACATTTTGATTGTGTTGATAAAGTTAGTTTTACTAATAAGCTCAACAATAACCTTAAAATTTGGATTTTTGACAAATGGTACCGCAAATCGAATGTGCTCCTCCATAAAAACCAACACACCATTTTCTCTTTGCAAGAGTGAGCATTAAAATAACCACAAGTGCTGGTTTTAGTCATTTCAGACTTAAAATAATAATTTACTAAAATCATGCCATTGGTTATGAGTTTGTAGGGACACAGTAATTTGTCCGATCAAATAATTAAAAAATATTTTCGCCTGTCCCAAATGAAAGTTCTAGATGCAATCATGCACCTAAAGTGAAAGAACCAAAAAAATTTATTGATTTTGAATATCTATCAGCATGATAATGTTCATGCTTACTTAATGGTTCTTTGAATAAAATTGTGGATTGCACACGCACTTTGAGTTTAAAAGAGGAAGTAATTTCTTGAAAGAGGAATAGTCTTGGCTGCAGTGCAGGTGAGAACCTCTCCATCTGCTGTAACTGTGTATGTTTCGGGATCCACAGTGATTTCTGGAAGAGCATTATTCAGTTTCATGTCGAGCTTGGTGAGTTTCCTTACATTTTCCACAGCTTCCACTCTCTTGTTAAGTCCATACAAAGCTTTTACCCCATTGGCCAAAGCTACCTGCGTGTGACAGAACAACATGTGATGTGAATTTTGAAGAGAAACGAAACAAACCCGCATAGGTCTCATGTTGTTTATGCACAAATCCATGAAAGAGAAAGAGGGGGGTGATACTTGCCTTGTTCACAAAAGCAATGGAGTGTGCACTACCAGCCTTGCCAAATGCACCAAACATAGGTCTCATAAACACCTACAACAGTTTGTTTCCTAGTTTAGTTGAAGAACTTCTATTTATAGATTGATAAAATTAACTTTTTTATAACTTTACAGAAGTGTGATTTATATTACTGGTTCAGGTGTTGGAATGCTTGCATTTGGGTCACCCATGTTAGAATATGCAACCTCACCACCTTTGATCACCATTTCTGGTTTTGCTCCAAAAAATGACGGCTTCCATAGTACAAGATCAGCTAACTTTCCCACCTGCAAAACTGGACCTAAATGAGGGGCAAGATGATAATAATACTATTATAAGGATCAGGTTTATAGCATAGCCAAGTTGATATAACAATTTGATGTAGATAACTATGAGAACAAAAAAAGAGTGTAGTATTTAGATGCACAATAGAAAGCTATCAGTTTTCTTGGAAAATTCATGTTCAAATCGATAAAGCACTATGCATTCAAACATCATACCTCAACTGAACCAACATATTGCGAGAAACCATTTGCTATAGCTGGGTTTATAGTGTACTTTGCAATGTAACGTTTGATCCGAACGTTGTCATTCTGTTCACCAGGTTGCAGTGGTCCTCTATGTGACTTCATTTTATCCGCAGTTTGCCAAGTTCTGCATATCACCTAAGCAACAAAATGATTCAACAGTATGATTTATCTATTTTATGAATATACTGTGAAAATTCAGGGGTGTCATATTAACAACTGTAAGAAACGAGTGCATTGTTCCACAGACACTTTCTGCACAAAAACAGTAACAGAGACCTGAAACCAAATTGAGAGAACTTTCACTCGTTTACTGGATTTAATTTGCCATCATCAACAATCATTCTGTTTCATTTTTCATAATTAATGAGCACAACTAAGTTAAGGAATGACCTCTCCAATTCGACCCATAGCCTGTGAATCAGAAGATATAATGCTAATTGCGCCCATATCATGCAAAATATCTTCAGCAGCAATTGTTTCAGCCCTTATTCTTGAATCTGCAAAAGCTACATCTTCTGGAATATCCTTATCAAGATGATGGCACACCATCTGTATACATCATCATCATGAGTGTAAATTAAGGAACGAATACACTATTAGATCTGTGATTTATTTCATACCAACATATCATGATGCTCATCTATGGTATTAGACGTATAAGGGCGCGTTGGATTTGTCGAAGATGGCAGAACATTCTTCACACCACATACTTTTATGATATCTGGAGCATGGCCACCACCTGCACCTTCACTGCCAATAAAATGTTCGAGGAAAATCCAGAATCAGCCAACTTAGACTGGTAAGCATATCCAAAAATATCTTTAAGTTAACACATACCTGTGATAAGCATGAATAGTTCTTCCTTTAAATGCAGCAATAGTATGTTCCACAAAACCAGATTCATTTAAGGTGTCAGTGTGTATGTTAACCTGTTATAATACAAGTTCATGATCAAAATCAAAAACAAATAACACAATTAAATAAGTAACTAAGTCAAAGAAATTTGTGCCTGGATATCATATTGTTCTGCAACAGACAAACAAGTGTCTATTGCAGCTGGTGTAGTTCCCCAATCCTCGTGCAGCTTCAATCCCATAGCTCCAGCGCTGATTATGTGATGCAGTTCATCAGGTTTGGCACTGTTCCCCTGAAGAAATAAATGGAGGATTTAATTAACTTCATACATACATCAAAATTTTCTACATAGACAAACAAAAAACTCAGAACAAGCATTATATATATATATGAATAAAACAGAAAGAAAAATAACAGACTTTTCCAGTGAAACCAAAGTTTAAAGGCATGTCATCTGTTGATTGTAGCATCATTTTCATCTGATTTGGAGCTGGTGTACATGTCGTAGCACGTGTTCCATCAGCGGGTCCTGTTCCTCCTCCCACTAATGTTGTGATACCTATATACAATGCAGAAAAGGACTGAATCAAGAAGTGTGTTTGTAAAATAAGAAATTTGGTTGTTACTGAAGTTTTAATGCATAAAAATGTGGCATAATCACAACCAAATTGTCTCGAACAAATTGCAAAACTTTCATGAATGCAATGCATTAAATGTTTACTGCACACTCTCAGAATAAATTGCTTCAAGTTTTGAAACTTACCACTTGTTACGGCATCATCTACTAACTGAGGGCATATAAAATGAACATGACAATCTATAGCCCCAGGTGTCAAAATCAAGCCCTCTCCAGCAATAACTTCAGTATTAGCCTAGATATGAGGGGTGTTTTGTAAATTGTAAGTGGTATCACGATAATGAGAAAGGAATTCATTTTGATATCTAGAAGGGAACTTACCCCAATTATCATATTATGAGATACATCATTCATAATGTCTGGATTTCCTGCTTTTCCAATTGAGAAAATCAATCCATTTTTAATACCAATATCTGCTTTGATAATTCCAGTATAATCAATGATCACAGCATTTGTTATGACAGTATCCAAGGAATCCTTAGGTAAATGACCACATGATTGACCCATTCCATCTCTTATGACTTTTCCACCTCCAAAAACACATTCATCACCATACACAACAAAATCTCTTTCAATTTCAGCAAACAAATCGGTATCACCGAGACGGATTTTGTCACCACTTGTAGGACCATACTTGTTGGCATATTCCTCTCGAAGTATAACTGTAGTTAATGAATAGTCTTCTCCAGTAACACCTTCCCTGAGAAGTTCATATTCTGGTGAGAAATCTTCTCAGACATGGAATTGTAACACATTTAAGAGAAGTTATATAATAACCACTTAAAAAAAAAATATCTTAAACCTAGCATTTTCCTCTTCTACGTGCCCAAATCCCCTTGTGGTCACAGCCTCCATGGCTGCAATGCAATTGGAATCATTAACTGGACCATCAGCAATGTTATTACCTCCTCTGATGACTTTGCTACCTCCAATGCTGACAAGTACAACACTTTTACATTCCCCTGGCTGAAAGATTAAATATTTTTCAATTAATCATTTGTAATATAATAATTGATTATAATGCAAAAACTCAATGAACTACACATTAGAAATTACTCTGGTAAATTTGAAAACTGGGATCAACAAAGTAGAATTTCACCTCAAAGCGTGTGGCATTCCCAGCGGCTATGTTGAGGCGCATGCCATACGCTTTCCTTCGATCAAAGGTCAAGTAAGGATTTACTTCAATAAAATGATAGTGGCTTCCAACCTGAAATTTTCAGAAGTGTTGTGAAATGGTTGCTATTTTTAACTTGTTTTTATGTAGGAAAAGGAATCAGCTAATAGATTAGCTGGAATATTTAAAACAAGTAATTTTACTATGTTATATGGAAAAAATGAATTAATCATTTTAAAGCAAAAGAAAAAAAAAATGATAAGGTGCTGCTAGGTGCAACACATAGGCAAACACCTGAATTGGCCTGTCTCCATTGTTGATAACTCTAAGAATTATTGCACGCCTTCCAGGGTTAAGAATCAGATTTTCACCTCTAAATACTATTTGTCCTGGAATTCTATGATCTTCTTCGTTCTCTGTAAACTTGTCAAGTGAAGGTACTGTAAACACAGTTTCCACACAAGAGAAATACAAATGTTAGTTAGAGGCTTCAATTTACAATTTGTGCTTCTGTATGTGAACTTCAAAAATTCTGAAACCACATGATAGAAGATCGCAAAATTTCAATCTGAACATTGTTTCACTATGGATATATAACTCACTAGGATAGGTTATAAATAATGACTCTGATATCATGTTAAGAAGTAAACTTTAAATCTAACTCAATTCCACAAAATCGACTTAATGAGATTTGCGTCCACTTAAATATGAGTTGATACGGGACTTCCAACATAGAGATATACATTAAGATTTTAAGCAAGTTTCTTTTTTAGGGAAAGATTATCCAAAAAAGTTTGAAATCATTTACGTTTGACTACAAAGTAGAGACATACCCGGAAGAAAAGAACCAAACAATGCTAGTTCAAGGTTTCCATTCTCGCAAGCGATTGGGTCATGAATGGTCACTAACTTAGTCCCATCACGAAAGGTGGCTTCAACCTACATTGAATTTCACTTAAAAACAGGATGCCAATAACATGTGACAAATTCTTGGTGAGACAACATAATTTATAACAAAAATTGAGCTATATCCTTTTCAAGATTTAATATCCAAAATAGAGGTTAAAGGGGCCATAAAAATAGTTTTTTTGAAAATGAAAAATTATTTTAAAATTATTATTCTTCGCAGGAAACGTTGAAGACCTCTTGTAGTAACAAATTGAATGATTATCTAACTTCATGCAATATGCACAAAACCATTTGGGAAAGTGTTTTGTACGGTATAACTACGTTGCCACAATGACACATACCTGAACACTTTCCACGAGATGTCGAACAGCTGGAAGAACTTGTTTCCTGTTAAAGTATGAGATAAATTTAGGTCTGTTCTAAAATAAAAAAACGGTTCCCAGTTTCTTTTCTAGGGTATTTAAAGAGAAAAAACTATAATCCAGCAAGTGCAAAACAAAAATAAAACACCAGAAAATGAAAAATTAACACAGTACCTTCCCAGAAGTTCTCTCCCAATGGACATTAACTGTGCAACACTCTTCTCACCATCACGAACAAATTCCAAAATCTATGCAACACACAAAAGATATAGTACCATACAAACAAATTAAAATAATTTCTAAAGGATTTTCAGCAGATAGAAAAAAAAGAGAAACTGTGTAACAGATAACCCATATTTTAACTTGGAATTAAAAAAAAAAAAAAAAAAAAAAAAAAAAAAAAAAAAAGGAGAAAAAATATAAAAAAAAAAAAAAAAAAAAAAAACAAAGAAAAATTAAAAGGGTTGAAAATTTACACCAAAGAGGAACAGAAGCAAACCTGTGTTGCTATGAGAGCCACAGTTTCAACATAATTGAGTCTTAAACCACGAGCAAGACGCTTCTGTGCAAGGTAGCCAGCATTGTGAAGGTCTAGTTTCTCGATCTCCCTTGGACTTAGTTTCATTTTTCAGTCTTAAACAGAAGAAAACACAGAAATTAAATAAAAATAAAATCAGAAAAAATTACTGGGTTGTGAATGCTAACTAGAATCATGAACTCGAAGAAACATGTTTATGGATAAGAGCAGCCCAAGTCTTATGGTTCTTACGCCGCACTTCACTTCAAAGTGTAAAACATCACAGTACTATACTAATGTGATCAACAAATTTTTTGTTTGTTTGACGAGGAAGATGCTAATATAGTATTATGTTTTGTCCAAGTGCAATGTGGCATCGGGAATCAGAGTAAAAAGTAATCGACATAAAAGACAAATTTTCTTTTGAAATGCCACTGGTTCAACTCTTTTGAACTTAATTTTTTAGTTATTAAAAATAGGATTAGCGAATCAGATAACTGCCAATAGTTGGTGGGTTATATAATAAGTGGACAGTTTAGTTGGTGGGGGTTTCTCGGGTGTATAACTGTACTTTTTTTCATTTTATTTTTTAGTAATAAATATTTAACTGCTATATGGTTATCACTTTATATGTCTTTTTTTTTTTACTTAAAATATCTCTTCTACTTTTCATATTATTTGATTATCTATTTATATGTGATTTCAATTACATTAGAGTCGTGATATCTCCATCGTGAATCTCAAATTTAATATATAACTTTAACATCATTTACTTATTGAAAACAAATATGGTTACAATTCATAACATCTTATATAACATTCATAACATTGTATATTTTCATTTATATATATATATATATATATATATATATATATATATATATATATATATATATATATATATATATATATATATATTCAACTCAAATTAAAGGTTAATAAATTATAATTACAATTAATTATTCATTAACGTATATAAGAGTATCAAAATACAATATATTAATTAAACAAAACAATAAAGTGAGAGATAAATAATATTTGACAATTAAAAAATTATTCTCTTAAAATATATAAAATTTTCTCTCACTCAATAAGCACATGAGTTGCCAAATCAATTAAACGCAATATAATTTGACTATCAACTACTTCGTTCATCCCACCACCAAGTAAGCATATGTTATAATTTGCTCATCTACCAGTATGGATGACAAAACGGGCTAGAGCCCGTGTTAAAAGGAACGGATTGGGTTAAAGAGTTCAATCTGTTAGCCCGTTCTGGCCCATCTTGTCCAGTTCGTTCTGATCTGTTGGTTCGTTTTAAAAAATAAAATTAAATAAAAATAATTAAAAAGATTAATTTTTTACATTATATATTTTAAATGTATGAATATATAATAATATTGTAATTTAAATCATTAACCTCTACAAATTAAGTTTGAATTATTAGTTATAATTGAATAATTTAATATGTAAATTTAATAATTATTTTAACTTATCTAATTAAAAACATTAATTAATCAATTAAAAGTTTAAAAAATATTTTATTTGATTAAATATGACTTTAATAATATTTTATATGTATATATAAACAAATTTAAAAAGTAAAAAATTTGAAAAGAAAATAAAAGACTTTTAAAAAAATATAAAAAAAAAAGAAAAAAAGAAACTGGATGGCTCAGTCCAACCCAACCTGTTAGTCCGACTCGGCCTGTTAGCTCGTCCTATACGGAACGGGTTGTGATTATTGGTCGTTTCTATTTGATGGGCCAGCCTGACCCGATCCGTTTTTGACAGACCACATACGGGTCGGGCTGACCCGTTTTGCCACCCCTGTAGTAAATTTTGGTTAAACTAGAAGTTTGGTCTTGTAAATTCCACCCTTAAATTATAATTTTGTATCATTATATTAATATATATTAAATCTCACTTAAAATAAAATAATTAAATTATTGATATTTTAAAATATTTTGAAAAATACGAATTATATGTGATGATTTTGATCTATATAAATAAGACACGAAAAATTTTATACTAACATTAATTTTGTACATAGGTTATATCATTTTATATGAACTTTGAAAATGAAAACATGATTAAATAAAATCTATTAAATAATATAGTATTTACTAAAAGTTTCACCAATATAATTATATATTAATTTGGACATAATATCTAAATAATTTTGTTTGTTGCTAGTAAATGGCCCTTTAAAATAAAACATAACGGTTAAAAACTCTAGGGCATGTTTTCTGCAACAACTTTCTAGTTTTATTCTTTAATGAAGTGATTTAGTTTAAATTGTGTTAATGTTGTTTCAAGTATGAAATAAATCATGTTTAACTTTTTTATTTTTATATTTTAAAACCTTAATTTTAAATTTTATTATGTCTGTATTTAAATTTTTGTAAAATAATACTTTAGTATATATACACACACTAAAAATAATCATAACATCATTGGAGAGGATAATCATAAAATTGAACCTAATTTTACTAATGTAAATACAATCTACTTTTTACTTTCTATATACTCTAAGATTTAGAAAATTCTCTTTTATCATTTTTCACTAATAACATGGCATTCTATTAGATGTTTAAAGCTGAGATGGATATACATGTAGAACACTAGTACTTCCACAACCTTCTCCAAGTGTTTTTTAGCCATGGTCCCTTCAAACCTCACGAGCTCTTCTACCAGAAATGGCTTCTCTAGTTACTAATTGAATCCCCCTTACCCACAAATCAGCCATTTCAACCCCACCTTCACACACAAAATGTACCTGTTTACCTTTTGTAGTAACAACATAGAACAATCCTGGTTCCTCAACATCAAACTTCCTCCTACGATTCCATCGAAACTTCTCACTAGGTCCAACCTCAGCCTCTTTACAAATCACATTTCTCTTACTTGATTTTCCCCAACGTAAGATTCCAGCAGCACCAATCATCTGTAGCAACTTACCATGAGGTGAACCTTTGCCACACTTTGTATGCTTCTTCACACCAGCTCCACCCAAGACCAGTTTTCTAGCTAGCTCATCCAAAATCACACGTTCAGCATCATTTCCTGCACCATTTTCTCTGGAAAGTGAAAGGGCTGTCTCATGTCTCTCGTTCTCAATATCACATTCGGCTCCATGTGAGATCAAAAGCTCACACATTTCACCACGGCACCCTCTTGCTGCTAACATCAAAGGGGTGTATCCTTCACCATCAAAAGCGTTTACATCGTACCCTTCTTTTAGTAGTTTGTGAACAATGTTTGTGTCTCCGTAGCATGCTGCACGGTGGAGAGGGTTTGCCTCAATTGAACCATCGTCTACCCTTTTGAGTGCATATTCAAGCATCACCTTGTGGAACACTTCACTATTTTGGCTCACATCTACGAGGTTAAGTGCCGTCAAACCATACTTGTTTTTAAGCGTAGTCACGTCAGCCCCTGCATAAAGAAGCAACTTGAAAGCCTCCACGTTACACACTACTGCAGCTATCATAGCAGCAGAAAATCCATTTGCATTTTGCTCATTCAGATTCATGTTCCCATTTTCAATGAGTTTCTTCAAGCCCTCTATGTCATTTGCACGAGTTGCAAATAACAAAGCGGAGAATCTAGCGGCATTGCTTGATTTAACAACCTTCCCGGCTCTGATTATGTCTGATATCACTTTATGGTAGACTTTAGTCCACTGGACAAAGTTTGCAATTGAAGTTGCACAGTGATCAGATGAATTTACAATTCCCAAATCAGCACCTGCTGATGCTAACACCCCAAGGCACTTCTCATGTTTGTTCCTTGTGCAGATCATCAGTGCTGTATCTCCACATTTTGTCTGGGAATCCAAGTTACAGCCACCATTAATCAGGCACTGAAGAATGTTGCATGATCCAACCCGTGCAGCAATGTGAAGAGGGTGCTCCTTGGTTTCTTCAGTGGTTTTCACAGTCACTTCTGCATCAGCACCGTTGTTTAGAAGAATATTTACAGCTTTTTCGTTGTTACAAATGACAGCATGGTGCAAGAGACTCCTCCCAATGTGTAAGCTATTAGGTGAGAGATGGCAGAGCAGCATATGCAATATAGCACCGGTGGATTCAAAATACTCCACGGCACACCAAGTGATTGGATAAGCCTCAGCTAGTCCAACACCTACACGAAATTCTTCTCCTGTATCTGTGTCCCAGGACCATGCCCCCAGTTTGACCTTCATGTCAAGCCTCACTCCAACCTGTTTCCAAAAGTATGAATTATCATGATCATACAATAGAAAATAAGTGTACTTGATGCCAAAATATGACCAACACAATTAGATTTGTATAAAGATCGGTAGATTATATAATCAATTGAACCAGTTGCAGAACCATCATAATATCCCATATGGTAGCAGTAAAAGGTGATGCTTTTAATTATGCTCTTTTCATTTTCATATGACAGAGCAATTCGGTAAAATTGCCAGTGATGAATACATTTTGACCATACAAGGGTCTCTCAATCCATTTCAAAGCTAACAGACATCAAACATGGATGAAGTTTTCTGACATTGTAACGACACAACCAATATTAAAATAATAAAAAAGACTTGTTAATCAACACCATTATTGCTTTCAGAACCAGACATGTTTTTTCCATGTGAAGGTTACTTATGCAAGTCAGAGAATCCCACCTGCAACAGTAATCTAACAACATCAATCTGCCTGCTGACCACAGCAGCAAATAATGCATTGCAATCAACATTAGCATGAAGAAATGGCTTTGAAGATTGAAGCAAAGTCCTATCAATTGCATTGGCATCCACTCCATGCTGCCAACATATAGAACAGTGTCATTCAATAATCAAATATAATCTTTTGCATACATGAGGAGCTACATTACCACATCGATTATTCAGAAAAGAACACACTACACAATCCATATTATTATCAAGCAGAATGGTGTTACCTTGATGAGTACATCAACAACCTCAACGAAGCCTCTGCAACAGGCAGAGACAAGGGCATGAACTGCAACCTGAGGACGAATCATGTTGGATTGCATGAGTAATTCAACAAATCTGGCCCTCCCCAAATAGCTTGCTTCCATTAGAGCCTCCTCGCATGCAAGTTGTGATGCCCCAGCATTGATAAGGACCTCCAACACTTTTAGATGCCCTTCTCTCACTGACGCTGTTGTGGCATAGCCCCGGAACATTCTCATATTTACATTAGCTCCAACATTCTATCACATGAAAACATCAAAACTAAGTTTATTACGAACGACATAACAAAACTTAAAGCGTGTCTCTTCTTGTTTCATCCACATGAAAAAGATCTACCACATGAGCTACATGAATAAATACTTTCTACTATTACTAGCTTGATTTGCTTATCAGGGTTTTAGAAGGAGATTGAATTGAACACTCTGAGATGAAACATCTCGTTCCCATTCTGTTGCCTCTAATCTCTCTCCCGGTGCACTATTCTATTCCATAGATTGCTGATAAGATCTAATGTAAGGGGACAAGAAAAGACTTCAAACTGCATCATCACTAACCAACCAAGATGTCATGGACTAACTTAAAAACTGTAAGATACAATCTACTATCAAACACATGACACCACAACTAATATTTTAGAACTTTTCTGTGATGTCAGTGTATACAAATATTCCAGAGTTCAAAAGCAAATTTATGGAAAATAAATAGACAAATTAAGGATATTGTTCCAACATCGCCCTTAGAGTAATGCCAGACAAGATGTACGACATATATTGATGAATATCTCATAACAACATTTAAATGTGTTTTGGTTCAAAAAGTTTAAATGGAGTTTAGCGTTAGATAACAAGATCAAATTTGAGAGCTGACCTGTTATCCGAAAGAATAAGGATGAAAGATACTCCCAACGTAGATAAAAAAAAACGTCAAAATCAACCGAACCCACAGTTTTGCATTTCTTTAACAAAATTAATGACATTTTGTACAAAAGTTTAATTTTGCTAACCTAATTAATGTTTCATGCGTAAATTTCACATTTGACATCGCAAATGACTCCTTCGACTTTCAAATTTCGCGAAAAGCATATTCAACGGTGCGACTCTATGCACTAACACTAATAGGGCAAAAGAATTTACTCTATCATCCATCACGTAAATTAATACAAATCATATTTTTCTAATAAATAAATAATCAATAGTACAAAAATTTCTTCAAACATAATACATAATAACTAAATTTATCCAGACCCTACGGAATAGTCACATGCCTCCATGTGACTACAAAAATTAAGAAATGAATGGAGAATTATATATATTATATATACATATGCATATATATATATATATATATATATATATAATAAACAAACGTTTTAAGTTTTAAAAAACTAAGATAAATTAGGTGTACACTATATTTTGAGCCTTATTGAGGGCTGAATGCATTAACCGCCAAAGGAATTCTTCTTTTACCCTTTTTCAACACATGCATGAAAACGAATGGTTACTTTCTTATCTAACTTGATTAGTGCAAGCTGAAATTCACTTTAAGAAATTAAATATAATTTTAGTTTCGGTTAAAGTTTTGATTTTGGGAATGTCAAAAGAAAACTATTATCTACATATTAAAATCAGTTTTCATTCCAATAAAATAATATATTTTTATTTAATTTTTTTTATAAAAAAACATTAACCTAAATCTGAAATATGTTTTTTTTTTCTTTTTAACATTTATTTTAAAATAAATAAAATAATAAAATTTAGGAATGTCACGTGATACTGCAAACGCCACTTTGTCTAACCTGGCATTGTGATTTTGTTCAGCACAAAAGTTAACGAGAAAAATATTATAATAAAAACTAAAAAAAAAAAAAAAAAAAAAAAATTAATTTATAATTTTAAAAAAAAAATCCAAAAAATATAAAAAAAAAAAAAAAAAAAAAAAAAAAAAAATTGGTTTTAGTTCATAATTTCACAAAGAAAATCCAAAAGCTTTTCTAACAAAAATCAAAAATCAAAAAATAAAATTATCTATGCTCTTAATTTGGCTTGGTTGCGAAAATTGAAAAACTGGTAAATAAATTAAACGGAAACAAAACGAAAACAAATCGCCGGCATTAGCACTTCCAATCTCACATAACGCAAAAGAAGGCACTGAAGTATCAACAAAAACAACAGCGAATATTTGCAAATACCAAAAGTGAAAGCACAATAAAACTTCGCCACGATTTTCAGAATCGCGTTTCGAGAAAACAAAACAAAACAAAAGGACTGTCGGAACACCTTCATTTGGTTGTGTCGAATGCTTCGACGTCGTTTTAAGAAACGTATCACAACAAAACACAATGAAAACAGCATCGAGAAGCGTTACCAGAAGCTTCCGAAGAAGTGTCAAATTCCCTGTGTGCGCGGCCAGGAACAGAGCGGTGAGCTCGGTCTTGAACTCCTCGTACGCCGAGTTAACTCGGTGAGGCGACTCGTCCTGCAGCACGATCTCCGTCGTTTTGGACTTAAACGACACCGTTCCGACAAAGTTAACGTCGACAGAGGGATTGGCGACACAGTCAAACGCAGCGTCGGTGTCGCCGTAATACGCCGCTTCTACGAGACGCTGCGAAAGCTCCGTTTCATAATCAACGGGAAAAACCTGTCTCCGAAGGCCCGAACCAGAATTTGCCAACACCATCATTTCCTTCTTTGTTCTTTTCCTCGGAACCTACGAATTTTCGTGTTTTGTTTTGTGAATGAATGTTGTTACTTGCTGTAACCAGGTACAGAGCAGGGACTGCATGTTTTTATATGCAAAAGAAACGTTTCGTTTTACTTTTAGGAAACTCTGTTTCACTATCTGAATAAATAAATAATTTTTTAATTTAATTAAATAAATCAATTACAGTTTGTGTTTTGGCTCGGTGTGGTTGAAATATTTTGACGTAGTTATGGGAAAATTATTTGGTAATTGGTTGTTGCAGCTACAATTTTATCCCATTCTCATTATTTGCGATTGGTATACCGGTTTTAAATCAATGTGGAGGCTAATCAGAGTTTAAAGAAATATTTATTATTATTAGAAAATATAATTACCGATTTGATATCCAAATTTTTTTTAGTTAAGTTGGCATTGTTAGCTCCAATTTAATGAAAATGATCAAATTAAATTTTTTAGATAAATGAATACTAAATTGAACAAACAAAAAATATAGAGATCAAATCGAACTTAACCAAAAAATTAAAATAACAAATAAGTAATTATACTTTATTATTATTATTATTATTATTATTAATTAACATATTTTATATGTACTATGTTTTGCTTAATATGATGTTTTTTTAGAAAATAATTGCTTATTTTAATTGTTATTTTATCAAATTAATAATGTATTAATTTTGTGTTGAACTACCTTAATCCATGATTAATTCATTAAAAGTAAATAAGTAATTAATCACATAAATTAATTTCATTTCTTAATACATGTGTCAAAATTTTAAACATGATATAAATAAGGTGGAATAGAAGGTATATGAATGTATATATTGCTGATAAATAATTATAATGAACGAGTTTTTCCTTTATCATTTTGCGTGATTAATTTTTTTTTCATAACTTTCTTTATTATTTCGTGATTTGATTGTTCTGAATTTATTTCAAGCTATATACTATATTTCTAATCAATGACTTTTCTTATTAACTTTCACAATTAAGTTTACCATTAATAACAACTTTATGTTCTACAAGACTTTCAATATATATATATATATATATATATATATATATATATATATATATATATATATATATGGGATAACAGCTGGATGCAATTTTTTAACTTTTTATCCTTTAGTAAAAAATTACGGTTTCAATTTGATATTTTAGGGTTAGTAAAAATATTTACTATATTATTAAAGTCAAATTTTTATTCTGAATAAGAAAACATAAATTACATTTATAAAATTGTGTTTAAGTGTTTTTCTATAAACTTATTGTAAAATATCAGATTTTATTTAGTTAAACAAGTGTAATGAGTGAATTACCAAAATCCAAACAAGTTCATTCCTAATAATATAAAAGGTGGGGATCTGAGCTTTAAAATATGTATTTAAAAGCTTCATTAAATTGCACATATGCATCCTCTTACAAATATAAGTAGTTAAAGTTACCATTAATGATATGTTAAACCTTATCTCATTCATATTTTATGATTTATTATTTTCCTTTTCAAATGATCATCTTTATTTGTTAGTATTTTTCTTTCTTGTAAATTTAACCATTTCAGAACTGTATTGTGCTGTCTTCATTTTCTTTTATTTATTACATAACTTTTTATATCAATAAAGAAAATGATTAATGTATTAAGACTAACATTGTCTTGATTATATTAAAGTACGTAGACAATATTACGTGTATAATATCGAAATTAAGAAAGAAGTAAATTATTAAAATTTTAGTGAAGTTGATATACACCTATTAAGGTAAGATATTCATTAGAAAAAATAGATTGACATTTTCAACCATGTTATTTATTTATTATATACTTATTATTCATATCATTTTTTCACTTTTTCAGACAGTTAAAGAAGAGAAGAGAAATGTAAAAAATAATGAGATCTACGAAGGTCTCAACCACATAAAAAGAAAAGACATAGTATCGTAAAACCATCAACTATTATAACATATTTCGTCACTTTTGAGATGTCATATAAACTATATTTATATAATTAATATTTGTTTTTTTTTTGGGAATTTTTCGATTTTCAAATTTACCTTCTATTTTTTCTATCCAACAATACTTGCAGCTTTTCTTATTTCAGAGTTCAGTTGACCATAAATTTATAAAATAGGATTTTTTAAATTGGGTTAAGTCATTAGGATAGAAGACGACATTACAAGTAAAGTCGTTATCCACCCAATCGATTTCTATATTTTTTTTAAAAAAAATAAAAAAACAAAGTCGTCCTTACACAATATCAGTGCGATCTTTGTGTGCATGAACCTGTGCCTATGAACATTAATTGTGCAGTGCAGATTGCAGCAACGCATGCCTCTGTCAGCAGTTTTGGACAAAGTAAAGTCAGTATTAAAACGGTTTCCAATATGAAATCGTCACCACTGTAGTCGATTTCTATTTAATGGCCCCATTTGACAAAAAGAAATTGAAGAGACCAATTTTTACAATTTTGACTTCAAATACATTCTCAAATACAAAAAGAAAAAAAAAAGTCAATACTTGCTTTTAATTAACATAAGTTAGCCACATGGAAAAAGAATAATAAAAAATATTTCTTAACAAAAATCAATAAAGATGGAGTGAATGACTATTTTAATAAAAAAACCTTTATTTGAGAAGTATCATCCTACTATATAAATAATCAAATTATACTTATAGTCCTGCTTGGTAACAAATCACAACTTAAATTAAAGAAGAAAAAGTATTTAACATTGAATAATTAAATGGATAGAGATTATATTTTATACGCAAAAAAATGGGTATAACTACCTATATCTCTGAGTCTATTAAATTATTTTTTTAGGACAGACAAAAGTTAAAAAAAACATATATTTATTTAAAAGAGTTAAATAACTTTTTAGATTTTAAAATGTAAAATTATCCCAAATTTTGATATAATTATTAAATTTTGATTTAATTTGGTTTTCAAATTTTAGACATAAATAAATATAATCCTCTTGATCTAACTAACATTTAATTTATTTATACAATGTAATAGTTTCAACTCAAATATCAGTTTATAATGTTTAACACAATATATATATATATATATATATATATATATATATTAATTTTCTAAATTTGGATAAAAAATATATTTAAACTTGCGAAAAACTATGAACATATTTAAATATTTTTAAATTACAATGTACTCGTACATATTTTCTATTGATTTTTCTAAAGTTAATTTTTAAATTTTGAGATTTGTTTTTCTTTCGATAAGTATTTATGTCATTATATTACGAAATATTTTTATAAAATTAACCACCTTATAAGCATAATGTCAATGTATAGATAAAATAAAATAGTTTTTATTACCATATAATAAAAACTCATGATTAATGTTTCTCTATGTTTTCACTATAAAAATCAACTATTTATTTCACACATTCGTTTTGAAGTAAAAGAGAACGTAAAACTATTTATACTTTGAATACATTACTTGTTTTCTTTTAACCTATCTGGTTGATATATTATAACAAGTAATTTTTGAAATATTGAGATGATAAAAAGGAGAAAGAGATAGGTGAAAGGAGACAAGAAATGTGGATGTTTTTCCAATGCAAAGCATTTTTCAACATATGATAACACCATTTTACCATCTTCATCACCCTAACCGGATTTGGCCTGCATTTCTTTTCTAACAATGCACCACTAAATCAAATAATAAAACCCACTTAAGCTTTTGACAATGTCATTATTTTATTTTTTATCTTTCGTACAGTGATTCTGACAGTGATTAACAAATAATCTATCCACATGCCTTATTTCGTTGATTAACAACTAATATATATATTTCAATGTTTTGCTATGTTTTTAAGAGAACAATGGTGGTTTTTACTTTGTTTTGTTAAAATTAATTTTAGGTATTTTCTGGGTTTTTACTTTATAATTATTTTTAACCAGTGGAAACTCCTATGTGTTTTTCTTTTGTGAATATATTTTTGTATTTTTTATCGTAAGTGGATAGTTTAGTTTGAAAAATAATTAAACTTAAATAAATAGTCATTTAAAAGGTAAAATATTATGAAAATTATTTTAATTTTAAAATGAATACATTTAAATAAATGTTCACTTAAAAAAATTTGTGTATACGACAATCCTTCAATAAGATAATTATTTTAAGTTAAAAATGATTAAATTTAAATAAACAATATAAAAACAATAAAGTAATTAGTTTTCAAAAAATAAAATTTGAAAAACGTTTAGACAAAAATCTCATCTATTAATGATATAAATAATATTTTAAGTAAATTCATAATTTATTTTAACTTACTAATTTTAAAAAATAAATTAACTTCTCCATTGAATGTGGGCCTGATTAAATTTGATTGCATGCAATGTCCAAGCAAGGCCCATTAACATCTAAAACATTGCTAACTGAAATGTGTAGAGGCTTCTCTCTGCACCTCCAAACACTCTTTTTTTACCTCAATTTTCTTTTTATTTTTCATTTTTCCCTTCAGTTAAAATAATTAATTTTTTTCTCTTTAAACGACCCACCTCAAGTGTTTTTTTTCAAGAGATCCGGTTCTTATTTTGTTCTACAAAACTAAATATCCGGTATTTGTTTTAAAAGTTTTTTTTTTCGATATACCGAATGTCAACATTCGATATATTTTTCTTTTCATATATACAAAAGTCGATATCCAGTGTTTAATTTTGTTTTACAGATATCGACATCCAAAACTTTAATTTTTTTGAGTTATAGTATGTCATTCAATAAATATATAAAAATCATATATTAAGGAGTGCAAGATTATCTTCTTTAAACGTTAGATTGTCACCGAGGTGTATTCACTTGAGGGGGTTGATTTAAAGGAGAAAGATAATGAATTTGAGTTGATTAGATCATGAATTTTTTGTTGTTTACTTGAAGAGAGTTAGAGGTGAAAGTGAATAAATTTAAGAGTAAAGTTTATGACTGATTGAATTGATTTGATTAATTAAAGATTAAGTTTAATGAAAAGAAAAATAGATTATCAAATTACCCTTGATTTTAAAAGTAGTATAAAATTAAAATGAGAAAAATTACAATTATTTTAAAAGAAGTATTTAAATGAATAAATTAAAATAACATATTTTAATAATAAAATATCTATAAAAAAAATAAAATTAATAATTACTTTTTGAACTTTATTTTCTTATAATAATTTTTAAATTTTTGATATTAATTGTTTTTTTTAAATATCTTTCTAAAAGTTAACCTGTGTTGTGTTGCAGTATCAGATGGCAGCATGAAGACAACACTTTAGGCTACACGTGAATTACTTCCATAAAAATCAACACGAAAACAAAAAAAAAAAATTAATGGAGGATATAATCGTAATGTGACTGATATAATCTTCAAATCTTTTCCAAAAAAAAATTAATGGATAATATAATCGATAATGTGACTGATATCATCTTCAAATCTTCATGAGAGAGGATGAAAATATAAATTAATCCCTCTATTTCTTTTTTTTCTCCGTCCCTCTAATCCATTAAAGTGAACAGACCCTCAAGTTCACAAGTAATGGTGTGTGACTTCGAATTTTAGCGGGTCATATATGCACATTTTGTATTCATGGTATTCAGAAATTATGTGAGACAACATTATCATCATGTCACTCCATATCATATAAATTGACTAATAACTCTATCATTCATAGTATTCATTGTATGATGTAGAATTTCAATTAGTTTCCACAAAAGACATTCATATATAATAATATGTGCACATTCTCAACAGTTAGAGCAAGCATGAAGAATATCAAAGCTAGCTAAGACTGCACATAAGTAGAGGAACACTTCAATAATGCATCGTAGTGGCCATAACCATGATAAATAACTCCAATAGGGTTCTCCTTCCCATATTCCTCACCGTATTCAGCTATAACTTTAAGGTTACTCGAATTCTTATCCTGCATCACCACTGTTATTGGCATCCTACAACCACAACCATTATTAGAAAATTATCATAATTTGGAACTCATGCCACTTAGAAGAAATACACTTAACTGTAAAACATGTGAGGACATGAGAAGTTCAGGTTCTCCTCCCCATATGTGAGGTTTTCTCATCTGTACCGTATAGGTCTCAAAGTCACCTTCTAGAAACCTGTTTTACAAGTTAAAAACACAAAAATGCCTGCATGAAACTTCAAAATTATATACCGCTACAAGTGAAAATAAATTTATATTTTAAGGTTTTAGGTTAAGAATGATGTAAATATTTTATATAGATTAGATTGAAATCACATTTAAGTAATTTCTTCCTTTTGACTTTGTGATAAAGACGTGCATATAAGAGATTAATACTAATTTCAACTCAAAACTTAAGACGATGAGTTTAATGGTGGTAGTATTATGTTGTTTTTATCACAAAATCAACATGAAAAGATTACATAAATGTGATCTGAACCGAACTTAACCCACATATAGTATTAACTTCAATTCCAACCTAAATCTTACAACAATGGATTAATGGATATTTTTTTTATACCGTGATCAACTTTTTCATTTTTTTTCGAAACAAGACTTAAACTCATATTTGAATTCTCAAAACTTAAAACTTATATGAAGCATATGAAATTAGAAGATTCAGATGATTTATCATTTTTTACATTACTTACCACTCTGTGTCTGCCCTCCTCTTGATGAATTCATCAACAACCTACAGAAAAATAAGATTTGATGTTTTCCCAAATTGGGGTCAGAATAGATCAACGTGAAACAATCAATTTTGACGGAGGATATACATGATCACATAATTTTGAGCTGAAAACTAGTCACAAATCACAATCTATTTGCAATTTTCAGTTAGATGGGGGAGAAAACAGTACTTTGGCTCTAAGTTCATCTGCAAGTTCTTTTTGTCTACTAAGACTTGGAGATGGTTCACCTGATCTGAGGCATGCACCATACACCACAGCCCTAAACAAACATCTACCATCTCCTGGAATGCCTGCAATAATGAATATAATAAGAAAAAAAAAAATGCTGCAAGAAGTTCATCATAACAAATTTTCTATTGTAATCTTGCAGCATGCAGTGATGTATATGCATACTTTTCAAGTTCAGAGAGGTTACTCCTTTCGATTTAAAATTTGAGTGCCATGAATTACCACCTTGCAGTTACTGTGTACTAAAAAAACTACAAGTAACAAACCAACACCATAATCATTACCTTTTATTGAATGATACTTTTGTAAAAAAACTGATCAAGTATTACCGTTCAGAAGCAATTCAAGCAGAATAATAAAGTAGCAACAAAATGAAACTAGCAAAACATACGAATTATTGGGAGGTTGTTACCGAGCGATTTTTCTGTCTGTGGCATCACTTGGCAAACTAATGCCAAACCAGGTACTGCATAAATTAAGAAAAAGAATAACAGTATATTGCTGTTGTCTTTTTGAGTTTTTTGGAGTGTGGATTATCAGGCATTTCCTCCAAACTTTACTACTCCTTTTCATCTATTCTTTTGCTTGATTTGTGGCATAAATTTCAGCACCACACTGCAGAATCTGGTTCTTTTTTTCTTCTTTTTTTCCCTTTTAACTTTTTCTTTATACCCAATTCATTCTGCCAATAATCAAACGTTTCAGAAATCAATGGAACAGATTTTTTTTTTTTTTTTAAAAATCCTGCATTTTGTTTTCTTTTTTGGCTGAGATCTCTTTGTGGCCGTGAAGTATTGACATTAGTGTTATTCATTGTACTGTGTGTTTAGCTTCACAATAGAATCGTCCAAATGTTGAGTTAAAGAATAGATTCTCCCTCTGTATTTGATTTTGAATTGAGACACTTTAGATAGAAAATATATATATATATATATGGAATTTTATAATTGACTTGTTTTTAGAATTAAAACTTCTAAACACTATTTACTTAATTAAAAATCAATGTTGATATTGCTCCCACAGACACACACATTGAACACTAAATCTGTTTTAGTCTAGTAATTGTAAGATCTATGTTTATTAAGGATTAATCTAATGATTTCAGGGTCGATTTCTAAAGTAGTGTTCGTTCAATAAAAATCAAATCCTACCAACGCATTAATTGTTGTTTGTAAGGTTTTTTTCTATACAAATCATTTTCCTGAGAAAAAGAAAAAGAAAATGACACGTTGGTTGTTTGAGTTGTTGCTTATTAGATAAATGCATTTTGAGTTAACATTTGAGTGTCACTGTGATGCCCGTCACGTGAAACTTCTTCAGAATCGAGTAATGATTTCAAAATTGGTGGGTGGCTCACACTAATTGCCAAATAATACAAACTCTGCAGCAAGAGATATTGAAGATGTCGCTTTGGTATTACACGTTTTGATGGAACTATCAACCAAACTGGTTGGACCCCCCAATAATTTGTGGACAAAGCTCTGCAACAGTGTGAATATTGGAATCCTATTATTCTCTATTGATAAGGAATCGGTTCTTTGGCCAACACCTTTGTTTCTTGTCTTGTGTGAAGTTCTTGTATTTTGTTCTTTTGATAATTTAATAATTTAGTAATTTGTAACTTTAGGTGAAGTATAAAATGTTTCACTGAGTAATATGCCATAAAAGAATTTTCTTTTTCCGGTGAATATCAGTAGCTGATGTTTTTTATCGTGTTTTTAACTGTATAGAATTTTAGTGTAGTAATGAAAAATTTACCTTAACTTCGTCGCTAATTACCTATGCAGAAAACTGTCAGTTATTATAACTGTACATGCTTTTGCGAACAAGTCCCCACTCCATCGTCACTAATCATATTAAGGTAGTTATGCGTTTTTCTAAAAACATATATAAAACCCAATTCCCCGCCATAAATGTTTTTGTTTCTTTTAGGATTTCTGTCAACATTATGTCTTAACAGACAAAAAGAAACAAATCATTTTAGTAGTTAGAAAAAACCAAATCAAAAAGATACCTTGCAGCTGGCACACTACCAGGCGAGTAACATAACATGCAACAGCATCTATCATAAGATACTAGTTAGTTTCTTTGCACTGGTTTGTTTCTTCGACGTTAAGACATAATTCAAATTTACCTCAACTTTTAAAAGGGAAATCTAACTCACGAAGCTGGTTGAAATGCAAAAACTCTCTTTCCCCGCAAGAAGAAAAAAATGAGATCGATATTAAAAGATGGATGAGACAAAAACTCCCATAAATAACACATGCCTGTACATCTCATCTTTGGGAACCAAAAAGTAAGCAGCACCCGTGGAAACGGGTGAGAGGGTGAAAAGCAGGGCCCTAAAAGTTAAGAATCGAACAGAAATTTACATGAGACTTAACACTGGGAAACAGAATAGCTCTTGCTTTTCCAGAGAAATCTAAAAGCTTTCCCTACCACCTTTTTTCTGGATATTGATTTACATAGCGGTTTCGTTTCAGGAGGAGGCATAGAGAAATCACTACTTTCAGGTTCACATTGATTTGTGTTAACAGGTGAATGGTCCCGTTGTCGCTGCTCTCGGAAGACTGTCAAAAGTTTCTGAGCCTTTTCTCTTCCTCTTGATGTTCCATTTACCGATAATGCCACCAACGCAGGGATAACGCCTTCTTGCAGGACCATCTCACAGCATTCCTCACTCCTGTTACACAAAATTAGAAGACAAGAGGTAGCTTGCTCCTGCTCCGAGAGCTTACCGGTATCCAGCGTGGAAGCCAAGGCACTTATGAGTGCAGGAGCCAAAATCATTTGCTCTCTTCCTGGTGGAGAAACAGCCAAATTTATCAAAACAGCTAGGCATTTTTCTGTCAAAGCGCAATCACCCTGGTTTGCAAGAAGGGATTGTAGGGTTTCAATGATGCCAGATGAAAGGAGATGTGGAATGTTGGAGGACAATGTAGAAAGGTTATAGAGTGCATGGAGGGAATCTATCTTGCACTGGACTTCTGTCCTGGCGTGAAGAATCTGGATAAGGAACTGGACAGCCTGACTCGTACCAATCACGTCCTTGGCTTCTTCAAGGCAAGAAAGATTCAGATACAGGGCGGCTACACAACCATGGGAACTAGTTTTTGATATCATTTCTTCCAACAGCGACAAGATTCCTGCTGATATCATAATTTCCTTATTTCTGTCGAAAAAAGAAAAAGTGGGCAACCTTGTGTTATTAATGATTAAAAAAATAAGAGTAGACATTGAGCCAATTACATTAATTCTATTATTTCTCAGCAAACTTCATTGCGACATGCTGACTAAAGGGATTATCAATTTTCATCATACACTTGTGCACTATGCACGTCTTCTGTGTTTTTCTACTATGATAACATTTACAAACCAGAAAAAGGGATTTTTAATTTTCGAAAATAAGTTTAAAAGGTTTTTCTGGACCAATGCCACTGTATTTTACTGATATACAGGAGGTCAATCGAAAATGGCAGCAGCTGATATATGGGTTAAAGGCTATTTGAGGGCGAGAGGAGGAGCAAAAGTTCATTTTTTTGTGATACTGAAGATTTTTTAACCAAAAGAAAACAAAGCAATTATGGTATGGAATAAATGCAAGGTGTCAATTTTGAGATAACATAACTTTTAAGTTTGTAATTGCATTAAAAGCAGTTATACTTTACCATTCAATACACACCTGTTGTTATTCACAGCCAGGTTGAACAGAGCCATGGCTCCATTTTCAAGAGCCGTCGCATTCCTTTCGTGCATGGCTGATTGCAGAAACTGCATAAGTGCATCAACAAATCCATTAGCCCCCATAAAAATCCTGGCTTCCTCATCATCCCGCAGCAACAGCCTCAACTGTTCAACTATTTTGCACTTCCCCTTCCAATCGTCCCCTTCTGACAAGACTTTAAGAAAACTAAGATACCGTTCATGATCTTCCTCTTGTGCAGAAAAGTTCTCAGCTGCATTCCCCCTCATTTCCTCTGAGATACCACTCTCTTCTACAGGAACAACTTTGACACCCTTCAACTTGCAAGAGCCAACACTGTTTGCAGATCTTGAATTTGTGGATTCAGTATCTGATAACGCCAATCTCCAGTAGTTAAAATCAACAGATTCAGGAGGGCCTTCAGGAATAGGAACTCCATTATGTTCACACCAACTAGCCACAAGACCCTTCACACAGTAATTAGGAGTCAAAGAAAGATGTGAAAGTTTCTGTTGCGTCTTTGGGCAGGTCGTGTGCCCATCCCTGAACCATTTCTCGATGCAAACCCTTTCATATGTTTGCCCAGAAGCAATTATAACAGGGTCAATCATAAGTTGCAGAGATATTGGGCATCGTAACTCTTCAGGCAAAACGAGCATCTGCCCTGATTCCCTATTACTTGACTTAAAGTTAAAGGAACTAAGTTTTGAAAGCTGTCTGTCAAAGACATGACAATGACCACCAGTAATGCCATCCTCAAGAGATCTCTGAACAGTGGGAGAACAAGGCTGAGAACCCTGAGAATCATATTCATCAGAGAACTCACTTCTAAATAATTTGGAATATTTCCTCATAAGGTGTAAAAGGTAAGCAATAATTGATTCTTTCCGCTTGTCATCCTCAGCTCGAGCTCTTTCAATGAGTTTTTTAAGAGATCTTCTTTCTGCAAGTGCGGCTCTTGAAGAAGTGATTCCAATAGTAGTAGCAGCTAGATGAAAGCATTCCAGTTCACTACTGTCATTAGAGTCACTAAGCTTTCTTCCCTTTTGAAGCAATGCAATTAAATCATCCCCGACTTGCTTCTCTGATGGATCAAGTGCAAATACCGTATTTGCAAGTTCATTCACAATTTCATCAATCTGAACAAATGCCATTTAAAAAAAAAAAAAATCAAACTATGAAGATGACTTAAAAAGTGTACCATTTTGCATGTGCATGTGTTTAGATAAAAGTGTCAGAATGCTAAGAAAGCTGAATTCACAGTATTGCAAAATAACATGGCTTTTGAATATTGTGTGAATAATACGTGAAAGCTCGTAAATTAGGTTTCCCCTTGCTCAGATAATCAGAAAGCAATTAGCAGGGAAGAATAAAGGTGTTTACTTAATAGAGCCGGAATACAGGATCATGAACCCAGAATGGGGGTTACAAACATAAATATATATATATATATATATATATATATATAGAGAGAGAGAGAGAGAGAGAGAGAGAGAGAGAGAGAGAACCATATGACATATTGTTGAAACTTCTCACCTGACAACCAATAGATTGAGGAACAATATCTTCTACCCCTTTAAGACTATCCTCAAGAGCACATTTAGCCTTTTCAAATTTTAGAAGAACAGAATCCGCGGTTATAGCCTGCATCATAAGTGAAGTTATTTATAAGATACTCCGCAAAATGTCTTACACATCAAATAACCTTCTCAACCAACATAAAATAACATGTAGGAAGAGCTAAGGTAAATTACATCTGCTTCACCCGCCAGGAGACAAAAATCAGAGAATAAAAGTGGAGTTGTACAATAATAATCTTACCAAGTAAAGTTTACTACATTCTGAGCAGTGCTGAAGAACATTCTTTGCCTTTTCTAAGGCTACATGCAATGAGCATAATGCCTGAATTCCAGATTTGCTCCTAGGCCTAGATGCTTCTAAAGAAGGAAATAATAACAATATCTTGCAGAGTATTGCAGAAAGAGAATTGCACATTTCTCCATGTAACTGCACAAGGAAAAAAATATATATTTGTTAGGTGATAGGTTACATCTCACTAAAGTCACACATTAAAACAAAATTATTCAAATGAGCTTCAAATAGTGTCTGTATCCAAAAAGAAATTGACTAATACAAAGCAATTTGTCTCCTTAGTTATACCATAGTATAAACACCTAAAACAACCTAAGTACTTGTTTTACAAGGTATTAATTTAAAAAAAAATAGCATAAGAATCCAAAACAACTTTTCAATAATCAAAGATATATCATCATACCTTGGCATCGCTTGCTGCAAAAAGATTTTCTTCAACCTCGGCAAGATCCATTATCCACATTCACTGTATAAACTTAGGTGCTAACTAACCTCAACTGTATAAATTAAGCAGGATCAAGAGGGTGAAAGAAATAAAGTTAGTAGAGTAGGATAAAAATTAATCCTAAACCAGTTTAGAATAAAAAAAAAAAAATCAGCCAAACTGCAGCAACCAACTAACTGAACATTCTACTACCAAAGTAGGTAGCAACTTCTTCAATCTTTTTATTTATACGCAAAAACCATAAAGTTTCACGCTATCTTCCTCACAAACAAATTTTAAAAAATGGTTGTTACGACTACGCATTCAATTTATGCAATGAACACGCGCCAAAGTAACCGAAAAGGATAAAGTCAAATCAGTGAGGAATTAGATTTGATAAACCCGCTCTTAAATTTAAAATAAACAAATAACTGTCACTTTCTGTTTTCAGCATTTTCTCTGCATCCAAATAGACCACAAGACTGGTAAGATATACTAAACAGGAGAAAAGAATTTGTCGACATGACATCACCAAAAACAACACACCAACAGCTAAAATTCCACAATACACTGAATTAACACAAAATTGGAAAACACAACCACATCAATTGAACATTATTCCATCGACAGGAGAAGAGAAACGTCGATTGAAAACAAATTCAGGACGTTCAAATTTAAAATATAGATTTGTGTTTTCATAATTCCCGCAAAAACCGCGAACACACAATCACGAACTGAGATCTTCACTCGAATTGACAACACCGAGGCACCAGATCAGCTTCGGCGATAGAAATCGAAAAACATGTTAATCGTTTATATTTAATCTTCCGAAAGAGAGAGAGATTCAGAATCAGAGAGAATTAGTTAGGGTTTAGGAGAAGAGAAAGACGCACCAGAAGAAGAGGAGAGAATAGAGAGAACAAAATGAAGCATGTGAAGGCGAATAAAACGCAGGTTCTTAGATTAGTAGAAATCGAGGATCTGTGAGCTAAGTTGGTTTTGGAGAGAGACAGGTATTGAGGTTGAAACCAAACAACAAATAGTTGGGAGGAAGAGGACAGAGGGGACAAAGGGAAAGAGGAAATGCAAACGCAGAAGAATGTGAGAGAATAGATCACACGTTACATTTCGCGATTTCCTTTCCCTTTGAACCTTAACAAACTCTGCCAAATTTTTTCATCAAAATGAAAAGTTTATATGCTTGTAGTTTTCATACTTTCGTCAATCACTACTATTTTCAACCCGAAATATGAGATATAGTTTATTTACGTTTATTAATAAATTAATTAGTTTAACTAATAATTCATTTCTAGTTATAATTTTTTTCTAAAAATAATATTAAAATTATCGGAACTAACTGTATTTTTTTTCGCTTCATCACTTTCCATTTAAATAATGATTAATATATGTGTTCGTCTAATAGTTTTATTTTCAGAATAAAAGACAATCTAAACATATATTTATTTTTCTTAAAATATTTTTAAAGATAAAATTGTGACAAAATTTAAAATTTTAAAAAATAATATTTCTGAGATAATATTTTAAGATGTCACTTAAGAAACTCAAGATCGAACGGAAATGGACATAGCTATATAATTTTTAAGAAAGATAAAGAAAAACACACACAATCACATATAAAATTGTAATACATGTTTTTCTCAAAAAATTTCATGTTATTTTTGTCTAATATTTAATAGATTTGAAATAAAATTTAAAAAAAAAAACATCTATAATCCTAAAAGTAAGACCAAAATAATGAGTACTTTAAAATATGGAGATTAAAAACATAAAAAATGAAATAGAATGATTAAAATTGTGAAATAAGAGCTAAAAGAAAATAAAAATTAAATATATTTTTTTCTTTTAACTTATTAGAATTAGTATTTTTCTAAAATATTAAATAATTTAACTCTCAATTTTGTAAACACGTGGATCTAATATTTTTAATTAAATTTTATTGAATATATTTGACATTTGAACGTCAAACAAATTTAAAAAATTTGATTTAAATAATTAAATTTATACATTTTTAAAGATAAGAGATTAAGCAAATTTAAAATTAAAAAAAATTAATTTTTATTTTTATTAAAAATTAAGAAACAAAAATCATATTTAAAAAAAAACAACTAAGATAATAATTTAATTTATTCAATATTTACGAACCAGCATAACTAAATTTTTTAATTAAATATAATTAAGATAAACATAAGTTGGGGACAAAATTTGGCTTTTTAGGAATGAAAATAATGTTGTTTCTCTCTCCCGCTTCACCGGCCGACACTTGCCGACCTCCATGTTTGTCGCGTAGTGAACCTGTCATTTGTCGTGATAGTTGCTCGGTAACAAAATTGTCCCTTTCGTTGCTTTTTTCTTTTCAAAAATAACCAAAATCTTCAGGATCTATCCGACAACTACTTTTTTTAAGACGTTGAGTACACAAATAATGGATCAAAAAAATATCTCCTTATGTTTATTCTTGTAATATCGTTTAACTGTTTGTAATGTCAATACTACGTTCCTAATTCGCCCTTGTTTTGCACTCCAACGTGATAAGGCGGTGAGCAAAATTTGTCTCCACCGTCGCATGGAAACTTGTGAATTCAATTAAAAAATAAGCATTTTCATGTGCTTCTTCTATTAAATTTCACTCAAGTTTTTTGGTATTTAATTAAGCCATTTTTTTCTTTTAACTGTTGTTGGATTAGTTTATCAAGTACTTTGTGGTGAGGAAATGTTCTTCAATATCTAAGAAAGTCTAATCTCTAACCATCACGATCGCTGATGTAATGTCTTAAAATAGCTTAATTTATAATCTATCTATCTATAATAATAAAAAGGGATTTCTCTTTTTTATTCACATTTCATAATATCCATTTTATCCTTAATAATTTTAAAAATTAATTGTTTTATAAATAATTTATTTTTAATTATTTTTCTATAAATCTCTTTTGTCTTAAATTATCATTTAAATTTTCTTTTTACATATCTTATTTTTTTATAATTTTATATTTAGCAACTATATTAAAAATTATATATTTGTTGTTGATCTTAACTTTTTATAAAATTAAAAAATGCAAATACACAGGCGCTATTTTTTATTTTCCAATTTTATCCTTAATTATTATTTTAAAAATTAATTATTTTATAATTAGTTTATCTTTAATATTTTTTATTTTTTCATTTTGACCGTTATTCTAAAAACCTTTTTTAACAGTTATTTTATTTAACAACTATTTTAAAATTTATTATATATATTTTAAAAATAAATATTATTGATCTTATAAAAATTAAAACATGCAGATACACAGGCGCGACAACGCCTGTGTGTTCGCTAGTGTATTTAATATATACTACGGACAAAATAAATAAGTTTAACTAGTCGGATGGTATCTATTTTGTTCGGATATATCACTTTGGTACTCACTTTTAAAAATGCGTCAATTAAGTCCTAATTTTTAAAAAAATGCATAAAATTGATCTTTTCGGGAAAAAAAATTATTGATGTTGTTAACAATATTGATATTTAGAATAATTTACAAATTTAAGTATTGATATTTATATTAAAATTTAGTGGTAAAAGTCATTAATAAAGTTAACAGAGTTAATAATTTTGTTCTGAAAGGGACCTAATTGAAATATTTTTTCAAAAGTTGGGACTCGATTGACATCTTTTTAAAAACGGGTATCGAACTGATACATCTGAACAAAAGTGGATATCATTCGACTAATTAAACCAAATATATAAAATCGAATGTTTTTGCTTTTTCTCTTCGTCTTTATTTATTAATAGTTATTCTTTTATTTGTTATCATATATTTCACTTTATTTTTAATATATATAATTTTAATTTAAACATTAGCTTAATAACATTACAATATTAAAACATTAACTTAATAACATTACAATATTATTATTACTAATATAATATCACGCATATTTAAAAAATCATACACACAAGTACGATAGCGCCTATGTAATATCATTAACAATAATTATGTTTTTATACATGATAATCTATTATTTAAAATATCAAAAAATATATACTATTAAAATAATGTCTTTAAAAATAACAGTACATTATCGGATAATGTAATATTTTTTTTCAATCGAATATATATTTTTATATTTTTGGGTTATATGTTTTCTTCATCATTTTCATTTTTCACTTGTTCTGTTTTTTATTTTTTATTTTTTTGTCCTTGTTATAGTCCCAGATGTCTTAGGTTCAAAATTTTATTAATTTACCAAACTAACCAATAATACTCACATCTTCTGTAAATTTTCTATTTACTGTTTCACAAATTAAGGTTTAATCTTCAATACCGTCGCACGTTTCAAACTCATCTGCGAGGATATTAAAGAAACTCCATTTTCGTGTGGTAAAAAAAAATAAAGAAAATAAACAAAGATAAAACAAACAAAATAAATAAAATAAAGATCGTTTGATCGAACAGAAAATAAATGGAGAAGAACAATAATTTTTACCCCAATATTTTTTTTATTATATTAAACAGTATAAAAAAATCGTCATTTGTTTGATTTTATAATTTTACGCCCTCATTCGTTTTTTTTTTCTCTCTTTCTTATGTCTGAAACAGTGAAGTGGATCTTTTTAATGGCAGCAAATTTCCCACGTAGGAGCATGAAAGAGCAAAGTGAGCAGAAATTAGTGTCTATATATTCCAAATGTGGGCACAGACCATACCACATTGCAGTGATTTTAACCACAAATATCACACGAATCCGTACGGATGGTGCGTTTGTCTTTACATTCATGAACTTTGAGAGGTAAAACTTTCAAATCATCATTTCTCCTACCCAATAATCGACTCATCACATACCTATAATTTGAACATAAATAATTACTAGGTTCAATGGTTATAGGAAATTTAAATTTAATTTAATATTACAAAATTACCTTATATTATAATGATATTTTCCCTTGTTTATATACTATAATTTAACTATTTTAATTAATATAAAGAATTATTTTTCACACAGAAAAATACGGAATGTAAAAATAAAAAATTCTCATAAGTTATATTGACTAAGATATATTTTTAATAATTTTATAAGTTATTAATTAAATGAATTTTGTTTTTATAATTGGCATGTGATCTCTAATATAGAGATGACAAAATGGGTTAGTCTAACATGTTTTAATTTGACCCGTCAAAAATAGGTTGGATCACATTGACTTGTCAAACAAAAATAGATCACTAATAAGAACTCATGGATTAACATGTTAAATTATACTGGTCCATAATTTTTTTTTTAATTTGTTTTCAATTTTTTAATTTGTTTACTTTTAAAATTTATTTAAAATTTTAATTGATCAGTTAATATTTTTAATCAGATAAATTACAATAATTATTATATTTACATATTAAATTATTTTATTATAATTGAAACTTAATTTATAAAATTAGTGATTTATCCTATACCATTAAAAGTTAAACCATTAAATTTTAATATGAGAATGTGTAAATGTTTATAATATTTTAAGTATTAAAATCTAAAATATAAAAAGAGTTTAACTTGGAATTGATGTAAAATGCAACACTTTTAATGATTCTTTTTATTTCAAATGATCACGTTGTAATATGAGAATAACATATTAAGAAATATTACAACTACAATCGGGGGCGAATCTTAGTGTATTAACCGGGTTATGTTTCCCAATTTTTTTTCATATATATATATATATATATATATATATATATATATATATATATATATATATATATATATATATATATATATATTTTTTTTAAATTTTAATGTATTTTATGTATTTAATATTTTAAAAATATTTGTAATTTTATCTTTGGTATAAGTATGTCTTTAGTAGATGAAATTTCATACACAATTGAAATTTGTTAATATTTAAAATTTTAATATATTTGTGTTCTTCGATCTTAAAAATAATGGATATAGATCATTTTAATCTAATTATACTTTTTTTAAAAACATTTTAATCTAATGTTTTTTAATTTGACATTAAATTCCAAAAATTAAAAATATACTTAATTTTTTATCGTGATATTTTCAAAATTTTGTTTGAAAAATCGTCACTGATTATTTTTTAAACATATTTAAAAATAAGTTTGGTTAACTTTGGATATTATATTTTTTAAATTTTTAAAAGAATAAAAAGTTTGTGGTTATGATGAAGTCAATAAAATGCTTTTATTTTTCTCATTATTTGATATGATAGTAAATTTAAGTCTAATTTAATTATTTAAAATAAATTTAGTAATATAAAATTCATGTTTATTTATATATTATAAATTTGTTTTATTTTTTATTTTATAATTTCAATTTTTTAAAACATAAAAAATAAAACAAAATCTCTATTTTTGCCTAAGTCTATTGAGTAAATTTGTTCTTATGTCTTTTGACTTTTGACTTTTCATTCATCTTGAGGTTGTTTTGAAGCTTTTTTTATTTGAACAACAGAGACCGATAAAACAAACCTCTTTCTCTAGACAATGTTCACTTAAGTGACACTCTTAATGATGAAATTTTGTATAAATGAGAATTATATATTTATGTAATTAATAAACATAGTGTGGATCTTATTTTATGATGCATATTTTGTGATAAGTGGTAATCTGAGCATTTTAAAATGTATGGTTGAACACATATATGCGGTTTTATAATATACATGTATGTTATGTGTGCATACCAAGTATGATATTGTAGCAATTTTTGAATATATAATAAAAGTACTCGGAATGATTGTATAACATTAAACATGAAACTTATTAGCAAACATAATTATTTCATCTCATATAAATTAAGATATCTTATAGTAATAAACTAAATAAAGTTATTATGTGAGAATTTTATGATGAGGTTAACTTTTACTACTAGTATTTTTTCGAGAGTTAAATTTTAGTGTGTAGCTTTTAACAACTGTTATTGTCTATAATACAGGATTTCGATTATCATCTTAAAGTATTAACTTTTTAAACTTATGATCTCATCTAGATCCATATAACTTTCTTTATCTAACGTTAGATGGCATTTGAATGTCTTTTCAATAAGCATATGCACACACCGGAATCCATGCCTCAGGATATGGATATAAACAACATGCTTGTATTAAAAATTCACAAAAATAATTTCAGATGAAATTAATTTTATAAAAAATAGTTATAGTCATTAATTTATTTTAAAAAACTTATACACCAGAAGCCTTGTTTAGATTCAAGTGTTAAAAGAAGACTTATCGGTTCAAGAAAGTTGTGACATATACATGAGTTCGTTCAGAGTCCAAATTATTTATTGATTTTTTTGGTGTTGTATTTTGCTGAGCATTAAATATATATTATGTTGGTATTTTAAATATTTTTTTAATATATTTTAAAATTTAAAAATTAGTGATAATCAGTGTATTATGAAGACACAATAGATAAACAATAAAAAAAAACTCAACAGAAAATCCAACTTCGTCCAAACACTATATATAAACATAAAAATCACCATTGCTATTAGATAAAATATGTTAAATGCTATGATTAATGTTTCTTTAATGAATGTGATATTGTTAGTACAGATGCTTTAAGCTTAGGAAATTTTAACCAATTTTTTGTTATGATATTCTATTAATATTTTTAATGCAAATATATTTATATTGTTAATAAATGGAAAACGATATTTAGATATCTTTAAGTGGCTACTAATAGTACCAGAGCGTCTGCCAAACATTCCACTTAAACATTCTTTTGACATACAATAATTTAGCAAGATACATTATATTAATTATTCATATATTCATTATAACGATTTTAATAATATATATTAGACAAGTTTTTCTACACACAAATTAGATGAGTTTATTAATATATATTATATAAGTCTCTTTATTAACTTATTAGATAAATATTGCAATACACATTAGCCGAGTATATTCATACATTGATTAGATGAGTATAACAAAAATATTAGACAGGTCTAGCAATACATATTAGACAATTTTTTTCATATATATCGATTAAATGAGTATAGCAAAAAATATTATATGAGTAATTTCACGAGTCTAAAAATGCACATTAAACCAATATTCTCATATATTGATTAAACTAGTCTTATAACACACACTAGATAAATTTGTGCATACACTGATTGAATGACTTTAGCAATATACGAATATACGTTAGATGAGTATGAGTTTGTTCATACATATTTTAGATGTGTCTATTAATACACATTACAACTCTATCTACTATTTGATTAAACGAGTCTTACAATACACATTAGACAAATGTGTTCATATACTATTTTTTTATTTTTGATTTCTTTAGCGATTTTTATTTACGTGATTATTTAATGAAATAAAATTTAGTAAAATGTATTTTACTTTTATTCCTTAAGATAATATTATTTTAAAAAATACATATTTATTAATAATACTAATTGTTTATACTATTATATAGAAAATTGTTTATCTACAAAGTTATTTCACAAATTATAAGACTCTAACAATACATATTATGAATTTGTCAATGCACTTATTGTTTAACATACAAATTATACCAACCTATTCATATACTGATTTATATTTTTAGTGGGTCTACACTACATATTTTTTCATATCTTTTATATTTTTAGAGAGTCTACTTTATAATTTTATTGTATATTTTTTCATATCTTTTATATTTTTAGATAGTCTACTTTATAATTTTACATATGTTTCATTCTTTATATTTTTACAAATTCTACTATTTATATTTTTATAAACATGATAAATTTTTAAATTGATAAATAATTTTTTAGATCAATTTTATTCAAAACTTAATTATAAACTTTAAAATATTTATCATGCCTTTTCTCGGTTTCTATTTTTTCTTTTAATAAAAACTCAAACAAACATAAGTTCATATAAAACTAGTTATATATAGAAAATATAATTAATGAGAGAAGTAATAAATTAAACAAATAAAATAATAAATAATCCGCGTTCTGTTTAAATATAATGTATATGTTATAAAATAAAGAAATTTAACTATCATTGAAACCTATTTATTAATTGATTTGTTTAATTGATGAAGGACTAAATAATAATAAATAGTCTAATAGCTTCAATTAGTAACTTCAATAAACAAGCTGGTTTGCCCGAGAGGTTAAGGGGGAAGACTTAAGATCTTCTGCAGTCAACTGCGCATGGGTTCGAACCCCATAGCCAGCATTTTAATTTTTTTTTCAGATGTCTAATAATGCTATCTAATAATAATCACTCAATTAATGAGGAGTTAAAGTAGTTTAATGCATTAAGTCAAATATTATCTATATTTTCTTTCTTTCTTTTTCATCACTAACCTCTCTTTATTTTGTGGTTTGATGACATTTCTAAAAGTATCAAAATATAGGTTTAAACACCTGACATAAAGAAAATAATTTAATTAACATATACTTGTTATTTATATTGATTTATTATGGTTATTTAATAATGTTTTATAAAATTTAGTCAACATGCTTTTACCTTTACGAAGTGAAAATAAACCCTTGAAAAAAATAAAAGATATGAAGTACGAAATAAAGAAAATAACTCAAAATTAATTTTTTTTTCAATTCCACTTTATTCTTTTAGAATGATTTTATTACAATAGGCTACTTTTCAAGAAAATAAAAGGAAGAAATAAGCCATAAAATAAAGGAATGAATTATGGCTCGTATTTTATTTATTTTTCTTTATTTCATTAAAATTGTTTTGATAGATTGAATTAGTATTTATATAAAGCAAAAGAAAAATAACCAGTGGGGGCTTAAAAAAATATAGACTAAAATGAAGTTTTTAAAATATTGAGACCAAGTTTTAAAAAATATAAATAAAACGATGAATTAATATTTTATTTTGACCTTGTTTATGCGGTTAAAATACATATTTACTAACATTTAACTTTACAAAATTAAAATATGATGGACAAATATGTTTAAAAGAGTCATATTAATATAAATTTTATAAATGTAATATTCATTTAATATATACTCAATATAAAATGATTATAAGATGAATAAACATAAATTACGATTTTGTGGTTTGGACAGTATTCTCTCAAATTCTAAATAACCCAAGTTCAAACATTACATGTCCTTAAAAAAAAAGAAGATATTAAAAATATAATTAGAAGATAGAAAGATTATTGTATTTATTTTAATTTTTTTTATAAAACTTTATTCTTTCACAAAATGAAAATAACCTCTGAGAAAAATTAAGGGAAGCCACGAAGTAAAGAAAAGGACTAAAGACTAACAGAACCATAAGGGTATTCTTCCGGCGAAGAACAACGATTTTGTCACCGGAAATTCTAACGCTCACATTTCTTCTGCCACCGGAACTCACAACTTCGACTCGGGTAATTGATTGATTCGTTTTTTTCTTTCTCTGCTTTTAATTCAAATCACTGTTTTTTCACTGTTTACGCTGCTTCATCGTTTTTTCCATCTATAACTCATTTTACGTAGATCCATGTTTGATTCAGCTTTGACCTATTGTATCCTAAATTCTTAAACTCTCAATCCTTTAGCTATTAAGGATCTACTCGTTTCGTTATTGTTCTTATTTTTAGGGTTTGCTTTTTAATTAAGTTTCGTGATTGAACTTGATTTAGACACTGTTCAGTTACTTGCACTATTGCATATTGTTTTGGATTAGAGGCCTAATGTGATTGTTAATGGAATCTTCTGTAGGGAGGGAGGACGGTGAAGATTGGTAAATTGTAAGAATACGTTGAGATGGTGAGGAAACTGAAAGTTTTGAATCGTTGTGATTTAATCCGTGGAATGTTTGCTCATTGCGTTGTGTTATGTTTCAGTCCGCGCTTTTCAATTTCCACTCATTTCTAACTGTGATACTTCTGGGGATATGTGCCTGCACTTATTTCAAGATGCAGTTTCCGGCAATCCTAGATCAGAAAACTGGGTATGTATGTTTTCATCTCTTGCCATGAGTAAATATGAGCTGTAATGCATATACAATTTAAGCGTATGTTGACAATGCTTCATTCGAGTAGCATAGCTGTGGGGCAGAGTAGGTCTTATTTTCAATATTGGTTTTGGTGTACTGTTGTTTCTGGTGAGCAATACCATCATATGCCATGTTGTTGTGCATGTTTGGATTGAAGACAATAAAGGGAGATGAAGGGAAGGGAAAGGAAATAAAAGTTTACCTCGAACCTTCCTCTTGTTTGGGAGTTTATGAAATGATTAAAAGAAAACGGGGGATTTTCATTTCACCCACGAAAAATCCTCGCCCTTGCTAATTTTTATGAACGTTTTAAAGTTCCTCCAAAAGTAATTTTGAACATCCGGGATGGAAAATTTTTGTTAACATGCATTCTTTTCCCTCTCCCTTCCTTTTTATTCTCAAGTGTTTGGTAATTTGTACATCTGAATTTTACATGTTCAAAATTCAATGTTTCATAACGTTTTTACCCTTGTTCCATTAGACGTGCAACTTGCAATAGTTTTTTTCATCCTCTATATCAGATATTTAGAACTTGCTGACAAGACATATATGCTTTTCCTGACAGGTTTCGTGGTTTCTTCTGGAAGGCGGCGAGAATAGGTAGATATCCCTTCTTTGATTTGCTACTACATTGTTATTGTTTACATATGCTTTTGAATGCACTTTTAAATACCTTTTTTATTATTATTATTATTATTATTTAAGCATTGGAAAAGAAGAATAGAACCCTAGAAATTTTCGTTTGATATCTTCTATGATGGTTTTTTTCTTTTCCCCCATGTGATTAATACCTTAACGGCACCAGATTTTTCAAGTTTAACATATTGAATTAATTGGACCAAAGAACATACTTGTGTTGATGACTTGCCCACTGGCAGCGGAAAACTTGGGGTAAAGGATGAGTAATGCAAATAGAAAAAATTTGGGTTACGGTTCTATCCTCAATTTACTTATGTACTACATCGTGATCATGCCTTTTACAATCTCAACCTTTTTTGTTAGTATGCTTTATATGTCTGTCATTTTTATCGTTCCTTTAGTTATTATGAAAAATTATTCTCAAATATTATTTCAAAATTCATCATTTTGATGCTACTTGTAATTTTCATAAATCTTCTTTTGGTTGTGATGGAACACTCATTCTCAATAGTTATAGGTCCTCGATTCTTTGTGAGTTTTAAGATGCTATATTACAGTGTCATTCCAAAGCTGTTTGTGGCATGGGCTACTAGATTTCTAGCTTGGCCATATAGTTCTTCAATTTGTTGCTTCACATTTAGTCCGGTACCAGCACGTTTGGTATGTTGTGGAATAGAAAATATGCAACAAAGTAAGTGAGAACAAAAACATATTCAAATCAGTTGCTCATTATGACCTACTGTGGAATTTTTACTCCTTGTGTTGTCTACATGTAACACTTTCTGTCTAGGTGTATGGCCCCTTTAGAATCATATATTTCATGAGATGTGGAATTTAATCACTGATATTATCTTGATTGTACACGTGGTTGCTAACACAGGTGAACGGTTAAGCCCGTGGGTAGCTGTGGGTTGCTTTATGATGGGTGTTTCAATAATCTTCTTCTAAGCTTTGTTTACTCAATAGTAAGTTATTATTCTTTTTCGTGTGCCCAAATATGATATCTGTCAGAAGCTAATGATGAGGAATAAATATGCGTAATGAGGAATTTTCTGGCGTACATCAAAATATTAAGAACAGTTTCTAAGCCGTATATAGAAATGACACCTCCTTTCATTGGTAATTGTCGTCAACATTAACAATTTTGAAATTTGATGGATTGCAGGGGCGTCCATTCTATGGGTCTACTGCAGTTTTATTCGCAAATTGCAGATCTACGACATGAGAGTTTGTACTTACGATTTCATCGGAGCCCTTGACACAAATTTGTTCCACCATATTGTTAATTATTTTTTCTTTGTTGTTGAAACTAAGTGGAGTTTTTGCCATTAATCCCCATAGTAGCATCACTACATGAAATTCAAAATGCTACTTATGATGGGGGATCGTGCTAATGCCGATAGCTTTGTCCAAATTTTATGAATATGATGCCTTCGAATCTGAATTACGCTGCCAATATTATACTAAATATATATAGATTGCATATAGCAGCTACACATTGACGGCGTGAATACTTTTAATGATGAATAGTTGAACACTTTCAACAGAATTGAAATGATGGTGCATTATTTTGTTTAGAAAATTATAGATATTAGAAAAAAATTGTAGTTTTTTCGAAAATTCTAAATTAAGAATGATTAGTGTCACACGTTAACTAAAAACTGAGAGTTTTAAGGATATAGTTTGATTAAGCATGATAAATAGTATAATTAAATAATATTTTATAATCTGGACCAACTCAAAAGTACCCACCATTTTCATATTTGTGGATTTCTTGTCATCACCGCAGGTAAAAGTTTCGATGTAAATCATCACTAACTGTACTTTTACACTAATAGAAAAATATTAAAAATCTTATTTCAGAAATCTCATTTCGAAATTATGTTTCATTAATTTCCGAAAGTTTGTTACAGAAAGCTTTCAAGCAAGTAATCTGAAAATCACTTTTATGAAAATAAAATAACCATTACAAAAATTATGAGTGTACCAAAAAATGATGGGAGCGCAGGAAGAAAAGGCCCAATCCACTTCCACTTGCATAAGTTTTCTCTGCCGATGGGAAGTTCCACCAGAGCAGCGGAAGTAGTACATTATATTTTAATGAACTCTCGTTACATTAGTTCCCACTAGTTACCAAATCATGATTCGTTAGAAAAAAATATATAATAAAATGTGATACAGCGCAAGAATGGTCTAGGTTTTCTAGATAAAATTCAAATCAAATTCTCATTTTCAATTCTTCCTGTGTCATCAGTGATCATAATCTCCATATCCCGTATATCTCGTTTCAGAACACCACCAAGTCTTGCAATGGCCTCCATTTGCTGTTGTAAAACCTGTTCGCACAAAATAGGGCATGTTATATTGAATTCTTTGAATGTATCATGAGCACTATCTCATACAAAAAATAATACTTTTTAAAAAAACAAAAAAGGAAAATCAAGAATCAAGATGTTAAATAATAAATCTCTCTCAAATTGTTTTCATCTCACCTCCTGTAGGTCAGCAAGACTTTGATCATGAATTTTGGTTGAGCCTGGAAGGTAAACGGAGCCACCAAATCCATTGCTATTAGCTTTAACACGAGATACAGTTAGTAGATTTTGTACCCTTCTAGACAGTTCCGCTCCAGATCCTTTCAGCTGTGAGATACAGAACATATTTCCATCATATAAGTTCTATCTCCAGAACCAAAGCAAAAGGGCAGAAAATGGTCTTGGATAAAAATTTTACCTGTCTAGTTACTGTGGCTAATTTCTCAGCAAGTTCAGCTTCCCCTTTCGTCAAAGGTATGCGGCAGCCTTTTCCCTCCAATGCCTCCACTACTCTCATTACCTTCAAACACAACATAGGCAGATATACTTAAGGAGCAACAAATAAAAATCTAAAGCTCAAGAGAAGCTAATTCATCAATTTGACTTGCAGAATATAGATGTAGAGTCGGGGCATATAATTGGAGGGGAACAGTAGAAAAAATAAGATATGTAAAAACTTTATATAACTGCTTATTACAGTAGCTAATTCCGTGCAGGGCGAACCAATTCATACTACAATCGGGAAAGCAGTTTCATTCACAAACACATAGCAGTTGTCCCTACTCTTAAAAGACGTTGCTGGAGAATTTGTTCCTTTTGTTTTAGTCTTTGAATCCAAGGAAGAGTATCAGCCTGAAAATGTCTTTGGAGCTGCAAAAGCATCAAACAAATGGAAAGAAAAATCAACAACAATGCATGATAGAAAAACCAGTATCACACATTATCACTGCTCCGAGTCCAAGCAAAGGGGAGAGCAGTACCATTTTAACATTGCTTTGGGTTATACGCAATCTCTCTGCATCAGAAACAATGACTTCATCTTGTATCTACATGACAATGTCAGAAAAAATGTATTCTCAAGGCTAAGATTATATCCAATCCACGTAATTCAACAACTTTTATAACAAATATTGAACTATTCTCCCTTCCTCACATCAAATATTGACTGGTGGATACATCCAAAAATTCAATACTCAAAGCATAACTTAATAATGTCTACAAAAAATGTTTGACACATTTGATTAAGAAACACTTATTCTTTGTCAAAATCTTGGTCCCCAGCTAATCTTATAAACAACTTTTGTATATAAAACGATGTTCACTTGTCAGGTATCATCAATGCTAATCATGTGCACTAAATTTTGAAATTGATGATCATTTACACGAGATATCTAAACACTGAATTACAGAAACTGGTCAAAAAGTTCCAGATAAACCTTCATTTAATAGAAAGATCATATATTTAAGTTACTGATACTATTCTAGCAGTTAACCTATCAAAATCTAATCATTTCTACAATATACAATCATTAGAAGTTTATGTTTTGTTTGGATATCCAATGGCATGCAAAATGGACCTAAGTACATAAAATGAAATAAATTTGTCATTAGTGTTTCAATATTATGTGGTGGGATGGAAGAAAGTTATCATTTAATTGTTTGGGAAGTGTAAAAACAGGGTAAGGAGACCAGGAAACAAGTTTCATCCCACACCCCAAATTTGGAAGGATTAAAACCTGGCATTAGATGGAATGAATAGGAACTTGGTATAGCTTCCAAGTTTAAACAATTAAAACAATTGCAACTAATGTCATGTCATTCCACTCTCCTTTATTCTATTCCTTTCTATCAATTCAATTCAATCATAGCTTAATAAAGCTTCTTACCTTAAGGCGTTGCGAAAGATCCTTAAAACCCTGGACAAGCTGTGGCCACAGACGTTCTCTATCTGCACTGTCCATACCTTCAAGCTTCCCCATTGCCTCCGCCCACATGATCTACCAACCATAAACTATTCCCACAATTAGCCAGTGCTAGAAAATGGTAAAAGAAACTCCCAACTACAATGTTTACTAGAAAAAAAAAACTTACGTCTGATACACCAGCAGGCTTCACTCTAAACTGTGGTTCCGTTACACTGAACAACAAATGCTGAACAACACAAACACACCAATGTGAGAAAAAAAAATGAAGACCAACAAGTGCAATTCTAGAATTCACCACATGGTATCAGAAAATACTACTGATAACGCAGACTTGGACTTGAACCCTAATTTCAAAATTAGGAAGAAAAAAAGATGCACATAGCATGAAATACAAACCCAAGTATACATTAACTATGCTCATTGCACAAACGGGGCAAACACTAAACAGAATAATAACTTGACAAAGGATATATTTTGTATTTATTTATTTTAATTTGACAGTGAGGACGATACCTTGAAAGCGTACTTGGGGTTTCCAGGATCTTCCTTGTAAGCATCAACGATTGTCTTGTGGCACAACATGCAAACACAAAATTAATCAACGAAAAAAATGCAATAGCGAAAATTCGAAAACTGGATTCTGGAAGGAAAAAGAGAAAAAGATACTTGAACATCGCGATCGGCGAGAGAGAAAGGAACAGGTGCCACGTTAGCCATCTGAGTGGTTAATTGCGCATTTGGGAAAGGCGAGGGTTGCGGCGCTGCGAGGGAACTTTGAAAGCCGAAAGGAGAAGAAGTTGGTTGTTGTTGAAACAGTGGAGTTAGTTGTTGTTGTTGCTGCTGCTGTTGTGGTTGAGAAGAAAAAGGCGTGGACAGAAGGGAGGAACCGAAGGCAGGGGTAGAAGAAGCGCCAAACGCCGGTGTCGAAGACGGGGTTCCGAATGCTGGAGTAGAAGAAGGGGTAGCGAAAGAAGGGGTTCCGAAGGCGGGGGTGGAAGAAGGGGTTCCGAAGGCTGGGGTAGAAGAAGGGGTTCCGAATGCAGGGGTTGAAGAAGGGGTGCCAAAGGGAGATGAAGAAGGTTGCGCGGAGCCAAACATGGTGTTGTTGTGAGAGCGACGATAGATTGTGGAAAGAGCAAAATGGAAGATGAGATTGGTGTTGATTTGTCCCTCCCAAGTTCAAAGAAAAAAGCGCGGTCGAGTGCGTGATGCAGTGCACAGAAGGTGTTCGACGAAAGGTTTTTTTTCTTTTTCTTCTACCACTGATAGTGATAGTGTATTGACAAATAAAATAATATTTATGAATATATATATATATATATAATTAAATATGTTTTTAGTCCCTTAACTTTCAGTGAATTTAAAATTAATCTATTTTGAAATTTTAGACCAATTTACACCTTTATCCTCAAAATATGTGAATTTAATCATTTTAATCAAAGTAGATTTATTTGATGTTTTGTATGTATTTCAAGATTGTATTTAAGTTATTTATATTATTTGACACATTTTTGCTTTAATGTTAAATTAAATATTATTATGAAAAGTGTTTGAAATGTTAAATAAATTTAATAAAATTTAATTAAAATGACTAAATTTATATATTTTGAAAAATAAATGACTAAATTAATTCAAAATTTTAAAATAAATTAATTCAAAAATATACTAGAAGTTAAGAAAAAACATATGGAGTTAAAAAAAGTCTAACAAGTAGGATCGATGCTTTTTAATTTACGTATATTTTAAAATTTAAATTAAATTAAAAATACGGAACATGCGATATGTAAAAGAAAATTTAGTAAGAGTATGGATATCTAGGTTAAAGAATAAGTTGGCCCAACATCACATCAGACCGGAGCAATCACGTTTGGGCCGAATTTGGTTAGTCCAGACAATTTATCTTCCTTTTATATCTCGTACTTTCTTCTACCATCCTCTGTAATATGAAAAATATCAAAGTATTTATGAAATAACATCTCAATAAGCAGTTAAAAACTATATTTTAGAGATTGCAACCAACGTTTCAAAGTAATCTAAAACTATTTCAAATTACATAATTTCAATTACGGAATACAATTTGAAGAAATATTTCGAAAATATTTTAAATTGTCTAATCTAAAATACGATTTAAAAAAACTATTATAGATTATCTAATTTATAGATAAATATATAAGTGACTTACGGGAAACGTGTAATTCAAGAGATATTCAAATAATTTTATTTAAGTAGTACAATTTAGCATAACTCAATCCTACTAAACTCATTTAATAATATGAATTTTGTCTAGTGCCTTAAGTCTTGAAACAATAAGTTAGAAATTCAATTTTTAATATGATATCGAAAATATTCATAATCAAGACTTAAATTTATTATATCATCTACTATTAAATTCTTGCTGATTCTCACATCCGATATTCTTGACATACTAAAAATAATAAAGATTCTAAATTGATTGAACATAAAATCAAAATATAAGTGAAGAATTTTACTTTATAAGATGAGGTTAAGCTATACTAAAATGTGCTGTCTTATAATATAATATTATAACATAATTTAGTGAATAGGTTTGACGGAACCCGACATAATAGACCAAATAAAGTTGACTTTGAATAAATTTTTAATGACTAAAATGAGATACTTTATAAGTAAACAAGGATATTTTAACAAAGACACTATAGTTATGGGTGCCAACCGTAGGATGAGATGGAGGAAGAGAGTGCAATTAGTTATTTCTATTTATTTATATATAGAGGGGAGGAGAAATATATATATATATATATATATATATATATATATATATATATATATATATATATATATATCATTGCTTTTAACCTTTTTATTTTATATGACTGGGAGCATAAGCCACAAAATAGTCAAGGGTTGTTAGGTCAGATTTGGATGAAAATGTTCTTTACATTATTATTTCCTCTTGGATAAGAATAAAGAAACATCACGAAAAAAAATATAATTTGCACCTGCATAATTTTTATTTCTACTTTACTCCTTTATGGATTCATTTTATTAGATAAAAACTAAGGAATTTCATATTTATATAATTTGGTGTTTATACATTTTCAATTTTTTCATTAAGGTATAAGTCGGTGTAAAGCCAGTTTATATTGTTCATTTTGCCATCACAAAAATCATTATATAAAATTTACTAACTTCTAAGAAAATTACCAAAAATGATTTCTTATTGATTGATGTAACACGTTTTTATATGGACAGTAAATATTTATAAATTTGTCTCAATCAATTGAACAATTCATGTGAAGTGAATTGTATGGTTGAAATTCATTGGGCTGTCGCTGTCATGTCTGATATTTCACCCAATATGCTCAACTTATTTCCGTCTCAGTCATAAAGTTTGAAAACCAACCAACCAAGTGCACCAACCTCTTAGTATTGGATAAAAAATTCTAAAGCTGTCACTTTTATCAAACTAAAAAGTCCAAAAGAGAGTAGCTCACCCACCACAGTTTTAAATACTGCTAACAAAAGTTCATTCATCATCACAAGACCAAGGGAATTAATCCCTCACACTCCATCATACACACAAAGGGCATTCATGAAAATGCCAGAGCCAAGTATCTAACAGCCACAGACAAGAAAAAAACTACATAAAATGTGAGGGACACTCACCTCAATAAGAGAAGTTATTACATGTACGAGGTCATGTGTTGTGCAAAGATTGTTTTGCACCATGTGACATCCGAATCAATCTTAGTAAAATGCTGCTATGGTTTCATGCCTTGATTGTTACACAGTACAAGCACAAACCAGATGGTCTTATGTCACAAGTTCGCCACTCTGACCCCAGAGCTGCATTCGGATCATACAACAATGTTTGATGAGCATGTTCTGCGAGCAGAGGGAAGAGCAGCAACTTGCCATCCAGCATCCCAAACCGAAAGCCAACACTAGTGCTCCCTGTCAAAGGAACCGGTACCATTTCCCATGAATTGTCCTCTGGACTGAATATAGCCAGCTTCCGCTGGTTCTTCCACTCTATGCAGAACAACTTTTTTCCCACTACTGCATGAGCTGTGACCATAACACAGCCATTCTTAATCTCACACCAGGTGTGTCTCTCAGGGTTGTATATATCAACAAACTTGGAGTTTCCAATGGTGAAGCTTGACCTTCCACCCATCACATAGAGCTTACCCTCAAATCCACAAGCAAAACAACCCCATCTCGGACGGCGAAGACTCTCTATCAGTGTCCATTCGTCAGTATCTGGATCATACACCTCAGCACTGGACAAACTGTCTCCATTCTCCCCATACCCTCCAACAGCATAAACCAGACCATTCACTTCAGCACAAGCAAAGTCATAACGAGCCACATTCATGTTCGACAAACTGCTCCAGCTGCAATAGCATAGTAGAGAATGGAGCAAGTCAAAACAAAATTAAAACACACACACACAAATATACCTATGACATAACAAACATTTATGTTTCACAAGTTAGGAAGAATAGGTCCATCACATGAAACAATTTCTAGGTAGAGTGCTTAAGGAAACCATACCTATTGAGGCAAGAATCATATTGGTGAACCTCTGCTGAGGCAGAGGCAGTTCCTTCAAGAGCTGAATAACCAGCCATAACAAGAAGCTTTCCATTAAGAACCACCACTCCAAACCCAGCCTTTCCTGGACCCGGCATTGGTGGGAGAGATCGGCATTTACGACCGAGACAATCCACAACCTCCCAATGACTTTCCTTTTCTTCACAGTCTGTTGTTAAGAAATAGAGCCATTCCTCAAGCATCCCAGCCAATTTTCGCACTGTGGTGAATGCTTTGCTTTGAATAAACGATCTCCATCTCTTACAGACACCCCCCATAGCAGGGAAATTGGAACGAGGCACAAGTGCCAGACAATACTCGGCCACATCATCAGGCAGCCCAGGTAGAATTGGGCTATAATCTTCACTCAGTGCTTCGGAGAAGAAACAATTATCACTTTGTGAAAGAGTTGATTTATCTTGATTGGTCAAATTGGTGAAACACATATTTGGCTGGATAAATCTCTTCTTTCCAACAGCAAGATCAGGCATTTTTTTTTTAAACCAGCAATTATACACTAAATATCTAGAAAGTTTTTAGTAGAGATCTTTCAACCAAATAGTGTGCAAATGTGTTACTGAGAAGCATGTAACTAAAGAAATTCATAAAATCCTTCAACAATTGGGATTCTACGAGACCAAGGCATGAACGATGTTGCAGAACTAATCACTTGAGCAGTATGAGCAGATGATTTTCTATGCTTTGTCCAGTCTGATTCAAATTCCATAACAGTTATTATTCTGCTCCCACTGTGATTCTTCTTAATTGTCTTCTGCAAATTGTTTATTAAATTGCCTACGCTGTATCCTCCCTCACACATTGCCCAGACACCTATCCAAATATGGCAAAGATGATCATATTTTGAAGTCAAATGCAAAACCTAATTAAAGCTAATCAACAAAATTAGAAAGGCATACCAGAGTAGGCCATAGAAGTTGCCGAGACTTAGCCACCGCAAACTTCCATTTTCTTCAAGTTCATATAGTCTGAAGGAAACAAATAGGATTTATAATAAGAAAAGTTCACATAAGAGTAAGAAAAAATTGAGATATAAATATCAAAGTGAGAGAAAAAGGTTCAAAATCTGCAGATTTAATGGACAAAAATGCATATCAGATATTAGCATAACACTTGATCTAAAAAAAAAAAAACCGAAGTTAAACAACAAACAAAGACAAGCTTCCAGTGTTTTCTACAAATCTCAGCATACAATTAATTACCTACCAATTAATATTTAAACTAACGATAAAAAAATACAATAATGATAAATTTACCAGCACCTGTTAACTTTCTAAAATGAATAAGAGGAATCAAATATCCTATACCTGAAAAAAGAAAAATCCAGAAGCACAGACAACCACCAGATCTGGAATTAACCAGCAGCTAATGAAGTAATTCAGATTGTTTGACAATAAACACAGCAGGTAACAATCTGGAAGGGGAAATATTACAATCTATTCGGAAATTCGATTTGATTTATAAAATGAAGCATCACAAAACTCCAGAGCCTAAAAAATTATGAATACACGCATGTTTCATTTCAGATAAACAACATAAATAAATAACATAAACAAATAGCAGCGCTCGGAAGCTGAAAAGTTTGTAGCAAGGTTTCGAATACAATAACAAGGAAGAGATTCAAATGTTCGTAGATCTGTAGTAGAGAAATGAAAGCAGAAAACTAGAACAGAACAAAATAAAAAGAAAGAAAGAGAGGAACTAACAAAAATAGAAGATCGAGATTCAGAAGAAGAGAAGTTGTGAAGGTGAATACATAGAAACAAACAGATAGAGTGTATGGAGAAGGTGCTAAGAAGAAACAAAGAATATTTATAGGATTAGGAGCAAAACTGTAGGAGAGAAAGACACTCACATAATGCGACCAAGTCAAGACCAGAAAATGGCAACGTAATTAAACCAAACCAAGCTTAGTCTGTTTGTGTTGGTAAGAGGTTGTGTTGTGTTGTGGTTGTGTTCCGGAGTTAGAGGAAAATAGATTATTTTATAGTGCCAAACGAACAATAACCTCGTGTGGTAACATTTTTGGTCAAGATATTGTTGCGGTAATTGATCAATCAATGGTGGTAAATGTTCTGTTGACAAATTGTTACTCTTTAGGTCAATGTCTTTGATTTTATTTTTGTTAATAATTATATTTAGAAAAATAAATTTTTTATTATTAAATTTTGACAAATTTTTTTTATAAATTTATTTTTAAGTGATTTTTTCATTTCTTTATTTTTTATTTTTAATATTTCAAAATCATTTAAAAATGACATCTCATGTTATAAGATAAAGTTGTCAAAATTTAGTAGTCAAAATGTCATTTTCTATTTATTTATGAGTATAAAAAAATAAAATTGTATATAATATAATTGATTTGCTGACCTGTTACATTGTTGGTGATATGCACGATTCGTTGTCTTTATCTTTTTAGAAACTTCCCAAAATAGTTGTGAAATGCAGTAAAAAAAGTCATCGTGATCTTAAAATATTGTGTGGGTCATATTTATAAGAAAACGTTATGAGAATTATTCTTTAATTATTAAATAGTTAACAAACGTGAAAGATATCCTTGAATGTGTAATTCATCATTCAAGTTAGTTTTTCGTAGAAATATTTTTTTCTAACTAATGCTCTTTACTTATTTTTACTAGAAGAATTGTTAAAATTTACGAGCGTATTGAAAAATATTATAAGAACATTTTTTATGTATCTATTGGAGTTTTATTTTTAATCTCTTAATCAATGTCGTGTTCTTTTTTAACATTTACAAAACTTTTATTAAATTAAAATGAATCATTTTATGCAACTTGAATGGACAAGTATATGCTTATATGATTGACTCACGTAGGGTTATTTTATTGGATTTAGAAGGACAATGATACATTGAAAATTAAATTTTGACAATTTTTTTTTTATAATTTAAGGTGACATATTTTAAATAGTTTAAAAATATAAAAAAATGAGAAAATAAAATATGGAAGACCACTTAAAAATAACATATTAAATTATAAGTGAAAGTTGTCAAATTTTAGTTGTTAAAATTTTATTTTCTAATTTAAAAACTCGTGTAATAGTTTATGTAACATTCAAATAGTAATAACAGTGCATTATTTGTAAAGAAGAAAGAAATAAAGAAAGTGAGAAATAGAAGGAGTTAGGTTGTATGATTTGTTAGAGATATAAATCTAGTAGAGTGATGAGTTAATAAGAAAAAATATATTTTTACTAGAGGATAAAAATACACAGGTTTGATTAGTATTATGATGCAATGTTACCTTTTTAAAGTCTGATTTAAACTATATTGTAATTTATATAAACGTTATCTTAATATTTAATTAAATGGGTAAAGTTGTTAAAATAAAAACCATTTTAAATAATTTAGATTCTAACTATTTTTGAAGAAAAAGAAGAATGGATTAATAATATAAAATCTTAACACGAACTTCCAGTTCCAAAATATCAGTGACGGAGGAGGACGAATGTTTTGGGTAATGTTTAATTAATTCATTTGGTTAAATAAATGGCAATCGAATCAGACAAAAAGAAAGTGAGAAATGAGACTTAAACGTGCTCTTATTTTTTTTAATTCCAATTATTGCACCATTAAAACTAAAATAAGAGTGGCTTTGTATATTAAAACATGGCTTACCTAAACATTAAGAATTCAGAATTCCAAGAACTGCAATTATTCTTTACTAATCTGGATGCTTTACAACTATACACAAACACAAACTTATCTTAAAAAGAAAAAGAAAATTCTTAATTTCATATCCTTTTACACAAAAAAAAAATATATATATATCTATTAATTAGTTTATATTACTTTTTATTTTTATAATTTCCATATTTAGAGGAATACTAAGAATGCTTTTAAGGTGTGTTTTGTATTAATAGAAACTCCCTACCATTTCAACTACACAAAATAGAGATTTCTTTATGAGGATTATTTTCTGTGAAACACACACCTAAACTTTTTCTTTTAATATTTTTTTCTGTTACAAATTAAATTGATTAAAACCCGCCTATTTTTGTGGATCACAATAAATTAAAATTAGTAAATATAAAATGCTTTAAAAAGAAAGTGTTAAAGACAATACTGTCTGAATCTATCTTTTAATTGTTTGTTTTCTAATTCAATCAAAAAGTTTAAAATAATTAGTTAATGATTTTTTTAATATAATTTGTTTCTTTTCTTTTTATTTAAAATACACGAATGGAGTTTACGTAATACTATAAATTTTATTTTGTTTCACCACAGTTATTTGTTAGGTGTTTCTATGGTGAAAAGAAACACAACACATGAGAACCTCTTATTTAATCATACTCGAAATTTCCATAAAACCATTGATATGATTAAGACAATCCATTTTGATGTTCAATTCTGACAAATAACATATTCTGTGATTATAAGTTATACCAGAAACAGAACCAAAACAAAGAAAGAATCAAAGATATTTGGTGTGTTATTGGGACGTGCCACTAAATCAAAATCAGTGGCTCCAAGAATCGGAACAATGTTCGAATTTCAATGTTTCCCAGGTTAGGGTTTGAGTAATTGGAGAGCAACCTAGGCCTGTCACTGATTCTACGGAACAGAACACCACACGTGTTGCAGTTTTGTGAAAGCTAACTGGGATTATTAATCAAGCACTTTGTGCAAGATCACTTTGGTTCTTTTGAAAGACAAATTGATATGGGAGTACTTATTATTATTATTATTATTATTATTATTAGTCAATAAGAAAAATAATATTATAATTATAATTTTTTTATTTTTATTTTTGATGTGGTTTAATATGTATTATTAATTAATGTATTATTATTTTTTTAATTAATAATTTATACCAAATCACATTAAAAAAAATAAAGAATCAAAATTAAAAAATAAAAAATAAAAACTATAATATTATTTTTTAATCATCAACTAAGAATACAATTTTGTTTTACTTATTAAAAGCATAATAGTTCACATGTCAAGATTTAATTGAGAATGGACCTACTTAACTTTTATAGTAAAACGATTAATATCATTTGAAATAATTTTTCTAATTAATTGTCCTACTAAAGATTTTTTTTTTGAACTGTGATTCGCCACAAATCACCTTTATTATGGAACAATCATGTAACCTGCGAGAAATGATCCCAACATTGTGATTTGTCATCTCGTTGAATATTTTTAAAATAATAATTTTGCAAATTAATCAAGAGATAATATATATTTATTTCTTTCAAATTCACAAAAAGCTAGAGCAAAAAGGTGCAGCGTTCACATCAAATCCTATCATCTTTTTGTAAAGCTTTAATCACTAATGATTATATTTATAAAGTTTATATGTTTTAGTTTTAATTGGAACTTAATTGCCTCAATTCTTATAAACACTTATTTTAACTTGTTTTAGTTCATACACTTTTTTTTTACCTGGCTACTGATACAAGTGAAAAAAATATTTTCGGAGTAAAACTATTTTTGTCTCAAATAAAAATTTATTTATTGACACTATTTTACGATCATTGATCATTAAACATTTATGTATGGATAAGATGATCATCAAAAAAGTTAAATTTTTGTAATTAAAAGGTAAAGAAAGATTATATAAATATGTGTGTAAAAATATTTTGGATATCAAAATATTGTTGTATTGTTTTAAAAATTGAAAAAATAAATGGATAACATTAAATAATCATTTGATATTTATCAAAAAGTAGAAGAGTAATAAAAGTAATATTTTTATTTAGAAAAAAGTATAAATTTTTTTAAGCTGTCAAATAACAACATTTTTTGTGTAAAAAACTTATGGGTGTCAAAATATATTTGTTTCAAGTGGAAACAAAATTTATCTCACACTATTTGACACTTATGAAAGAGTAAACGTGTCAAAAAACATAAATTTTTGTATTTCAAAATTAGACAAAAAAGAGTGAAATGCAGTTAATAGTGGTGTAAAAGTAATTTTGTTGTCAAAATGTAATTGTCCTAAATGAAAAATGGTTATTAAACATCATTTTATAACAATTGGACACCTATGTGCGGTAAGATGGTAAGTAAAAACTTAAATTTTTATAATTGCAAAGATAAATTGAAAAATAATAAAGGGTGATGTCAAATGAATGTAAAAATATGATTTGAATATCAAAACACCGTTATCTCAAATTAACACAAAAATAATTGATAACATTGGACATCCATTTGACATCTATTTAGGGGTAGAATATTAATAAAAAAAAAAATTCTTTGTATAAAAAAAAGAAAAAAGAAAATATTACACAAATGAGTCAAATGGGTGCACAAAATATCTTTATATAAAAAATTTGTAGGTGTTAAAATATATTTGTTCCAAATGGAAAAGATTTTATCTTACACCATTTGACACTTATGCAAGGGTAAGCATGTCAAAATGCAATTTTTTTTCATTTCAAAAATAAAACGAAAAAGTTAAATACAATTAATAGTGATGTCAAATTGATGTAAAAATAGCTTGGATATTAAGATGTCATTGTCGCAAATGAAAAATAGTTATTTGACATTATTTTACAAACACCTATGTGTGGATAAGATGGTTAATAAAAATGTAAAAATTTTGTAACTACAAAAATAATTTTAAAATTAATAAAGGATGATGTCAAATGACTGTAAAAATATTTTAAGTATAAAAATATCATTGTCCCATATTGTAAAAAAATTGATAATATTAGACAATTATTTAACATTTATAAGGGTAGAATAATATTAAAAAAAAACTTATTTGAAAAAAAAAGTGAAAATTACATAAAGATGTAAAATGGTCGTAAAATATTTTAATATAAAAAGTTTTTGGCCGTCAAAATATCTTTCTTCCAAATGAAAAACACTTATCTCACACAATTTTTGGCCTTATCATTAGTATCTTATTTTATTTTATATCCTACATACATCACTAAAATTCATGCTAACTATTTATTTTTATATATTTTTTTAACAAAGTTTTGTTGAAATTTTTTTGATAATAACGAAACTTCAATGTATGAAAAAACTATTTGATACGATTTAAAAAAATATTTGATATGATTTGAATAAAAATAAAATAAAATATAGTCTGTGTTAAAAAATAAATTTCGTAAAATTTTATTAAAAAAACTTATCAAAATATCACGGTTGTAATTTACACTAAATCAATATTACTTTTTCATTACATCACCTTCTCAAGAAAGAATAAACAAAAAGAGGTAGCCATACTGGCAGTAGAAAACTCGACGTCGTTTAAGAGACAAAAAGCGTAGTTGATTGATATGCCTAGAAGATAGCAGAAGAGGTACCGTCGTTTTGTCTTGTTAGTGTGGTTTTTAAACGTCGTTTCGATATAAAGAGTGCCCAAAACGGTGACGCTGATGACCTTCCTCTCTCTCCGTTTCCACGAGAACAGAGTCGATAACACTGTGAGCTCAAAACTGTGACTAAAACTCTGTAACACAGAACCACTTCCGATTCTACACTCACTCAGTAGCTACACTGATAGATTCGTTTGTTCCGTTCCATTTCTATGTCGTTGGCATCATCATTCTCGATGCTCCGGCACCGCGCGGTGGCTTCCGCCGTTCCTCTCCTCCTGCGCCGCTTCCGGTCACTCCCAATTGCCGCCCGGCAGCAGCAGAACCCTAACAAGCAAGCCGCTCCGAGCCGCAACCTTCTGAAGGCGAAAAAAACGTTGAAGGAGTTTTCCTCTCTCGCCCCTGTCCTCTCCCTGGAAGACAGTCCTCCGCTCACGGAATCACAGGCCATCGGCGTCGTGGCGGCGTCGCAGGCGAATTTCATGCGCGTCATCGTTCCCGAAAGCGACCAGCCTCCTTCTTCTTCTGGAAGCTTCCGCGGGGTGGAGCTTCTCTGCGTGGTGAGGGCGCTGTTAAAGAAGATTAAGCGCAGGGTCATGGTCGGGGACAAGGTTCTTGTCGGTTCCGTGGATTGGGTGGATCGCAGGGGATGGATTGAGAACGTTTTCCACCGATCTTCTGAGATTCTTGACCCTCCCGTTGCCAACGTCGACCACCTTCTCGTTCTGTTCTCGCTCGAACAACCCAGGCCTGAACCGTTTACCCTCACACGCTTTCTTGTTGAAGCTGAATCCACCGGAATTCCTCTCACGCTGGCACTCAACAAGACCGAGCTTGTGGATAAAGAGGTGAGGTTCACGCGCTATGCATTGTCGTTGTTTGTTCTGCCGTCATAACTATGACTTGTAGGCAGTGTTTGAATAAATTTCCCCCAAATCCACAAGAATTAAAATGAATTAAGCTTCTTGCAAGCTAAAATCAATTTACTATATACTGTGTTTGGATTCAATTTCCCATTATCAATTCCAATTCCATGTTGAATGCCCAAGCAACAAATAGTAGCCACTTTTTTCAAAATTTCAATGTGATTTTGTTTGGGGGGAAAAATTGATCTTTTTGGCTATCCAAACACGCTAATAGTCTTTTGTGTATAGTGGATGGAAAGCTTTGCTGAATGTTTGGACTGAGTCTGGATAGAAGTTGAGAAAAAACACTAACAGGAATTGGAATGCACATTCTTGAATTTAAAGTCAGAAAATGAAGAAGAAAGAATTTATTGTCTTTTTGGAGGAAATGTGCTTTTGAATCCTCATTAATAGAATCCACCTGATGGAAGAAAGCATTTTTTGCCCAAGATTTCAGTTGTTTCAAACTCGCAATCCAACTTTTACTACATTATGGTCTAAAGCAATTGCTTGATTTTGCTTATGTTCTTCATAGATCATTAGTTCGTGGAAGGCCAGGCTGCGCAGCTGGGGGTATGAGCCGGTTTTTTGCAGCGTTGAATCTGGACATGGACTTGATCTTCTTGCATTCAAGCTGAGGGATCAAACGACAGTGATTGTGGGGCCTAGTGGAGTTGGGAAGTCTAGTTTGATAAATGCCCTTAGAAGCAATCCTTCTGATGCTGCGGAAGGGGAAAATTGGTTTGAGCCTGTGGGTTTTCTTTGTTTTATTCTCTTTTTTTTACCTCTACCTACGAGACTTTGATGTTTGTGTCACCCCTGGATGCGCTTTACTTTTCAGATTTCTGGAAGCAAGTGGCTTGAGGATCAACGCGTTGGGGAGGTTTCCACGAGAAGTGGTAGAGGAAAACATACTACTCGCCATGTCTCTTTGCTTCCAATATCTGGAGGGGGGTTTCTGGCTGATACTCCTGGATTTAACCAACCCAGTTTATTGAAAGTGACAAAGCAGTCTCTTGCACAGACTTTTCCTGAAGTCAGTGATGCATAACTTGTATTTTAATAAATCCAGGGATAACAATGCTTTTCCTGTTTGATTGATCTTATCATCTTTCTTCTTATTCAGATCAGGAAAATTCTCAGTGCAAAGGAGACTGAGAAATGCTCATTTAAAAATTGCTTGCATCTGGGAGAACCTGGGTGCATTGTGAAGGGAGACTGGGAAAGATATTCATTCTATTTTCAACTTCTGGATGAAATCAGAATCAGGGAAGAGTTCCAACTTAGGACATTTGGAACTAAAAGAGAAGGGGATGTAAGGTATGATGAGCCTTTGTTGATTGCAAACCAACGCTATCAGTTAATTGGAAAGTATGATGCTTTGATCAAAGAGTTCAATTCTGGGATTTTTATCCTTTAGTAAAATTAACATTTTTTTTTTGCAGTTATTGTGATTATGAGGGTTTTACTCATTTTTAAAAACTGATTCTTATACTTTTACATGTTAATGTATATAGATACAGACATGAAAGAAGCTAACAAATTGCATTTCCTTATTGAAGATTGTGGGGAAAACAATAAATTTGTGGAAATACCAATAAGTATTTTTCCTGTAACATGTAGTAATGCAAAAAGGATCTCCCACGGATTATTGGTATGATATTCCTGACAAGCACCCTATAATCTTTTGCAGGTTGAAAATGGGAGATATGGGTGTTCAGCAAGCGGAACCACGGTTGGAACCTAAAAAGCACAGGAGACAATCTCGGAAGAGGATTAACCAGTCAATTTTAGACGACTTAGATGATGATGACGACGACGACATTGATGAGGAAAATGATCCCATTTTAAGGGCGCTAAGGGATGAAAACTCTTAGAATTTGGTTAGCCCCCAAACTTCTCATTGTAAATAGTCCCTTTCCATACGATGTATCTCGGAGTGAGCTAAGTTCCTATCAAAGAAGTTCATTTGTGTTTTGCTTGACCCAGATCTCTATCAGGTTGGTTCAATTTTGTTTATAGTCCATAAAAATGTCACCGATAATACACTTTCGAATTCTGATAACGGAAAATGTTGAATCTATACACAAATCAGAGTTGAAGATACAGTTACGATTATTCGAGACATCGGTAATACTAAATGTGATACCCTTAGATATTGTGGTGGGTTCATGCATTTGTAAACATGTAGGAAATTCATGCATTTGCATCATACTTTAATACCCACCACGGTCACCACCATGGCCCCTGCTTCAAGAATACAAAATGTATATCTTGTCTAATTACTTACTAATTTAAATTCAAAATTAACAATATCTCGTCACACTTTGAATTTAAGCTTGAACGTTGGAGACCGACGATTATCATCACATCATGTCATCTGATGACAAATAGAGAATTTTTCACAAATAAAACATCGATATTTTTTCACAAAAATAACACAAGCTCTCAATAACATTCTATCCAATATTTATTCGTATAATAGTTTTTATCTATTTTTAAATAAACTTCGCCTTTTAAAGAGCCAAATTCTAACACGAGTCAAAATCCCATTTTTCAATAATAAATATCTGAATTAAGTATTTCTTTTCTTTTTTTTAACAAAATAATAAAAACATAAACTACAAAGGAATAAATGAAATGATTATAATATGAAAAAGTGAGGTACAAGATAATAATGGTTACAAATAGAAAACTGGACAAATTGTTTTTAATAAAAGGCTTGTTTAAAATGAAATTTTAACTAGAACATAGTATATAAATTCATCTTCAAATGATATTTCTCTGAAAAATAATTTGTAACACAGTTTAAGTAAGCGTAATTTTTAAACATTGGTAACAATTATTTATCACAAACAATGCCATAACATTTACATAGAACTCGAACGCTCAGATCAAAAGTATACGTCAATAACTCCGGTCTTCAACTTTTACAAACAACTTCGGCCGATTTGACATTTTAAAAAAAATAAAATACTCACTGGTTGATTTGATCATTGATCCCCTCAACATTAGTGGATATGACAATATATCCACAAATAAAGTTGTCTGCACTCCTAAAATGTAGACTTGTTTTCAAATCCTTCTAATACAACACCTCAATTATTCACATTCTATATTAAATTCCCTAAGAACTCAGCTAGAAATATGATGTATAAACTTCAGAAAAACATAATACTTAAGAGATTTTAGAAGCACAAAATCCATACAAAACTCTTTAAAATATATTTAATTACAAGAATATAAAAATTACACCAATGAGAAGGGAAGACGGTTCGTCACAAACAGAAATAACAGATTAGACAGAAGATCAGCATTAACGAAATAAAATCCCAAACAAAAATACCTTTTGAATTTGAAGTACTCAATTTTTGCATGGCTCAATTAACTAAAAACATAGTATGCTCAACAAAAAGTGCTGTTCAACATTCAAATGCGGCTCATCACAAATATTCAAATTTAAAAAATGAAAACGATCTTCAAAACTGACATAATCTAAGAAGATGAATCCCTCAATAACTAGCATCAAGAGCAATTTAAGATGAAGCCCCACTACGAAGAGCACCCTTCTTCTTGCTAGTTGCCAATTGTGTCTCCGGCTACAATACCAAAAGTAAATAATATTTTAATACAAAGAAGGAAATCAAGATAATGTTAACAGAGAGATGGGCACTGTTACCTCTTTCTTCACAGGCTCTTCCTTCTCAGATAATATCAGCTCAATATGGCAAGGAGATGACATATAAGCTGTAAAAAACCAAGTGTATTAGAAATCCATTAGAACAACAACATCTATAAATAAGTTCAGAAACATACGGTTGATTCTTCCATGGGCTCTGTAGGTGCGGCGTCTTTGCTTCTGTGCTTGATTAACCTGGATATGAGAAATATAAAGAGCATCTACATCCAAACCTTTCACCTGTGGCAAAGCAATAAGTTAACGACCATAAAAGTTAACATTTATTTACATGGTAAATCAAATATAATAACAAAAAAAGACATACTTCAGCATTACTCTCGGCATTCTTCAGCAAATCCAGGATGAATTTAGCTGATTTGACAGGCCAGCGTCCTTGTCCATTGGAGTGTCTGTTTTTGGCCTGAGCTGTCCTCCCAACACCTCTGCAAAAGCGTCGGAAAGGGATAGCTTGTTTGTGGGCCAATACATCCTCCAAGTATCTTTTAGCTTTAACCAGAGGCAACTTCCTGATGGCAAATGCAGTCTCCCTAGTGTTCTGTAAATGAAACAGAGAAACATGAGAATAAATTAAATTATACAACTACTAGCTGATGGCAAATGAAGTCAATCACTACTATTTAACATTGATCAACTAGAAAGTAAAACATATAAATCAAAAGCAAAAGGTGTTCATATGCTATAATGTTCAAAGGAACCTACTCATTCAAGGGAATTTCCTTCAAAGTATAATAACGATATACTTTCAAACAAATTTTACAAAATCTATATTGGGGAAAGTTTTATTTTAGAGCATATTCATGGCGTAATATAAGCATTATTAAAAGGGTATGTTCCATCATTTACTGAACCTTTAGTCACAACAAAAAGACATAGGTTCACCCAATAACAATGGAGAATATTATATCCCTGAAGTTTACCAGAGGTCAGTCAACACAACTGCCAAACCCCTGCTTTTTTTCATCAGGTTTTTCACATACGGCACACAAGATAATGCATATGCACATGAATATTACATTCAATAACAATGTTACATCATTTACTGAATATTAAAATAATATGTTCCATCATTTACTGAACCTTTAGTCACAACAAAAAAAACATAGGTTCACCCAATAACAAGGGAGATTGTGATATCCCTGAAGTTTACGAGAGGTCAGCCAACACAACTGCCAAACCCCAGCTTTTTTTCATCAGGTTTTTCACATACGGCACACAAGATAATGCATATGCACATGAATCTTACATTCAATAACAATATTACATCATTTACTGAATATTAAAAGAATATGTTCCATCATTTACTGAACCTTTAGTCACAACAAAAAAAAAAACATAGGTTCACCCAATAACAATGGAGACTATTATATCCCTGAAGTTTACGAGAGGTCAGTCAACACAACTGCCAAACCCCTGCTTTTTTTCATCAGGTTTTTCACATACGGCACACAACATAATGCATATGCACATGAATATCACATTCAATAACAATGTTACATCATTTATTGAATATTAAAAGAGTATGTTCCATCATTTACTGAACCTTTAGTCACAACAAGAAAAACACAGGTTCACCCAATAACAATGGAGACATTTATATCCCTGAAGTTTACGAGAGGTCAGTCAACACAACTGCCAAACCCCTGCTTTTTTTCATCAGGTTGTTCACATTCAACACACAACATAATGCATATGCACATGAATATTACATTCAATTACAGATATTAGGGGTAGTGCAAGGGTAACAAATCAAAGTACCTTGAAATGCACTCTGAGGTCTGCGCCCCTTGCCTTGCAAGCTGCAAAAAAATCATCGCACAAAAGCATATTATTAGTTTAATTAACCTAAAAATCAACACTAACAGAAAAAATCATTCTTGTTCGAGGGAACAAGCACATAAAAAATAAAATAAATAACTAGGGCAAAACTCAAATAGAATGAAAATCACAATTTTGCAAAATAATGAAAATGAAAAGGAATTTACACTTGGTGGGATTTTCAGGTTCTCTGGAGTACTTCACCTGAGAAAAATAAAAAATACACAGAAAGAGAAAATAATGAGATCTGACAATGAAACTCGTAAGAAAAACCTGAGAAACATTGGTCACTTACCATGACGGCTCTGCCTTCTTCTTCTACTTCTTCCGCGATTGAAGAAGAGCAACTGCTGAAGGACGAAGCAAACTAGGGTAAAGTTTAGTGCTGAATCGCTTTATATATAATGGATAACTGTATCGGAACTAGTAGGCTTGATTATGGACTGCAACCAGATCCGGCCCAAATTAACTACGATAATATGTAAAATAATTTGTCTCTTGGGCCGAACCTATTCAAGTCCTTAATAAGAAATTAAATTACTATTAACAAAATTATAACTTACAAAATAGTAAAAATGTTGTATTTGCGACCTTATAGTTATTGGAAAGTAATAGATATAATGTAAAATTAAAATTATAACTCAAAATAAACTCATAATAGAGTGTTTAAACATTTTCACAAATAATTTATCTCTCGGGCCGAACCTATTCAAGTCCAGATTAAGAAATTAAATTACCATTAACAAAATCACAACTTACAAAATAGTCAAAATGTTGTATTTGTGACCTTATAGTTATTAGATATAATATCAAATTAAATTCATAACGCAAAATAAACTCATAACAGAGTGTAAAAATATTTTCTCAAAAGTGTAAATAGAAATTATTTAATTTTTGGAACTCAAAACACTAATTTCACTTTTTTTAACGCAGTGGAATAAAAAGAATCTATAATTATTATAATTTCATTGATAATGTACACAAACAACACAAACACATCTGATTTAAAATATAACATGCTTGTATGATGAGATTTCATAAAGTGGAAAAGAAAAATCTCTTTACATTATCGATTAATATATTCAGTAGAGCTGGTAAAATGGGTAATCCGGTTCAATCCATCACGAATTGATGATTTAGTGAGTCAATCTAACCCGGCTCACTTTTTAGCGAGTCAAGAAAAATCGAATCCGGCCCGGCCCATCACGGGTTGGCGGGTTAAACGAGTTAACTCACGGATTCACTTAATTAAAAAAAATACAATTTATTTTTTTTCAGTTAAAACTAAATTATAATTCTAACTAAAATCTACATAAACTTTAATACAATTTAAATACAAACCAAAATCAAAAAAGTACAAATTATTTTTGTGTTGACTAAAAAAACAACCTAACATGACCCAAATATAAATCCCAATTTGATAAAAAAACACTTGTGTGACCCTTTTATCTGCGGGTTGGTGAGCCAATCCGACTCACCACGGGTTCAACCCAGATGAGCCGGGTCAAAAATCCGTATTGAAATTTGTAAAAAAAATTTAACCCAACCCGACCTAAATCCGTGGTGAGCCGGGTTGACTCGCAAGTTCCAACCCATTTTGACAGCTCTAATACTCGACATATATTTAACAAACTATTATTTTAATACTCTATTAAAAACATCACTATTATAAAGGTATGTATAATAAAAATTACATATACCATCTTCAAATATATTCTAGCAGTAAAATGACCATAAGTATCAACTCACGTGGTAATGCAACTTTTTTTTTTTTTTTAAATAACTAAGTAATAGTTATAAATTTAAAAGTAGTTTAATTGTTCTATTGCTATTTTAGACATCATCGTGACTTAACAAAAAACATACAACAAGATTTTTTTTTTTGCTATTTTTTTTATGACAATTCTTTAGTTTTTTTTTATAGTTGTTAGTTTCTAAATTGTATTTTCTTGATAAATTTTAATTTAGAAGTTGATAATCATTCTCACACAATTTATAATTATTATTTTTGTATAATTTGAGTATAGTAGAATAATATTACAAATGTATAAATATATTATTTATTCAATAAGATATCATATGGTATAATATTAATAACATATAATTTCACAATATATCAATAACAATGTGGATTATATTACTCTTTTAATCATTGTTCAACAAGGTAAGAATATATATTTTTATTTAAATACCATATATTTTTCATCTTAAAAGGCAAACATTCCTAAAAAGATTTATATTTTTTGTCAATTTTGTTTTAATTCTTTTTAAATTATTTATAAATTTTGTTATGAATTTTTTTTTTCAGGAAATTGCTGCTAAATTTTTTTAAAAATATTTTATATAAAATATTTTCAATACCAAATTTTATAAAAATACTTTCAAATTTTATAATTTTATAAAAAATAATTATTCAAAAAAATTACATGTTAATTTAAATATTAGAAAAAATAATATTTCTTACAAATTCTACTAATAAATTTGGAAGAAAATTTCCATTCGTGAAATTTTAGTAGTAAAGACACCTTGATAACTATGTTCATATACATGCAACAATATTGGTTAATACAAATCTTCCTCCTCAGAATAACAGGTCTGGTGTCTCTCCAAGTTCATCCTTCCCTGTCACTTGAACTAACATTAATACAATATTGCTAGGAATACTTTTAATATCTTCAACTCATTGTTTATAATGTCATAGTAAGTAGTGTTAAAAAAAATAAAAAATTAATGACTGTCAAAAGATGTTTTTTTCTACTGATAACGACCACTCCTGCACGCAAAAATAAAACCTGAAATGGTATTGAGTGATTAACGAGAAAAAGATACTCTGGTTTTCAATTCAAATATATTAAAAAATTAAATATATAGATATATTTTTTATACCTTGAATAAATACATTTTTTTGAAAAAGTAATTAACATTTGCATTTTGATTCATCTTTAGCCATTACATTTAAAAATATTTTACAATTTAATAAACTTTAAACTGAAAATTAATATAATATTAAAACATTTTTTATATTGAGAAAACTAATTTATTCGTCTTACTAAATATTCTCTTATTCTATTTTATTTATCTGTATTTATTTAATAAAAACAGTATTAACCTAAAATATGTCAACATAAACTATGTACGTGAATCCCTTGTACACACCAAACACCAATGTAACAAATTTTTTCTTCTCCCTCGTGTTAGTTTTGCACCTTGTCTTTTAAAGGATAAATTCTATTTTTTTTAGCTTTGTTTTCGAGATGAGAATATGGTACATATTTGCACACAGTTGAATTTTTCTCTAAAAATATTAACTAATTAGGTGCTAGGGGATGACTATCATGTTACTTAGATGAATTTAAATTAGATTAAGATATTAATCTTTATCTTGATTATGGGTCTACAGATATAAAACATTTAGAAAATAAAAAAGTAAAAAAGCTGGAACACAGTGTGTGAATAGCGCAAATGACTCGTGTCTAATTTGGTAAAATCGAGAGGCAGAAGAGACAAAGTTGAGTTCGAAAAAGACAGGTAGAGTAATACAAGAACACTTTTGTTCTTACTTCCTAGAACAAGTACTAGAGTACCACCATCATCATCTAAATCAATACCATTTCTCAGATCCCAGAAACCAGAGCATTGTTATATTAGTTTCACTACCAAGAATCACATAATATGGGTCTCCTTAGGTTCAATGCCACCTTCATTCCCCTTTGTGTTTCTTCTCCTTCCTCTCTTGCTCAGACTTCAGGTTTTCTCATTCACCATTGTTCAATATTATTTCAATGATTTGATTATGTCTGGTTATTGTCATCCTGTAACAAGAAATCATCCATGCAGTTTCATTACTGTCTTTATTCCATTGTATAATATTTGATCAGAGCTTTATTTCAATAATAAATAGACTAGTGTTGCAGTAAAGCATAAATTTTAGATTTTGTGATGTATAATTTTATTTTCAGAATAGATTTCAGTTAAGCTAATTTGTCGGATTTCCCCCATTATAAACCATGTAAGTTAGGAGCCATGCATTGGGGATAACATTGGGTTTTGAGATTAAAATAATAAAAAAACAATGTTTCTAAAATTTGAAGAATCCAATGTTACCAAACCAAAAAGAAATGAATATAAAGAGGTGGTAATAAATGAAAATCTGAGTCGAATTCGGTGTTTTGAAGAGGACACGGTTTGTTTGTTTCGTCACGTCAACAATCGTGAGGGTCCACTGAGAGGGGAACATGTGTGAAACTAGTTAAACCAAACTACATAGGATAGGAATTAAGATTGCTATGGAGTTGTTAGTTGTTACAGTGAGTGAGGTCTGGTCTGATGTAACAAACAAGATAGTGGGAATGGTGGGGGTGGGAAGTTACCAAACCAAAAGAACTGAACTAATAACCGGTCACGAATACAAACACAGAAAATAAAAAAACAGTATAGGCCAAAGACAAAAGGAAAACAAAAAATGAGTTATTTTATTGGTCACATGGAAAGGATAATAAAATGTATGACTATGTAATGAATCTTGATCTTCCCACGTGGTCGTATAGGGCCCTGTAGGCCCAACATCACAGCTCACGGTTTGTCTAAGTCATTTTGCTTTTTTCTTGGTCGGGGCAAAACACGACAATTTGCACTGTTCCAATTACCACTCTTCCTTCTTCGCCATACGTGCTTTTTTCTTGGTCGGGGCAAAACACGACAATTTGCACTGTTCCAATTACCACTCTTCCTTCTTCGCCATACGCAACTCCCATCGATTATGTCCCCTCCAAAGTTATACGGTTTGGTTCCACCCAAAACACAACATTCTGCCACATCTCTGCCTTATTGATTAGTGCATTTGATTTGGTCATGCACTGCCTCTGAAAAAAAAATAAAAGAAGATAAAGTTAAGATATTTTTAGTTCTTTTCCTCAACCAAGTGCATTGTGGTCTTGTTTGAGAAAGGTTAAAAGAAGAAAGGGTTGAATGGGGAAATCTCCTGATTGGTTGTATACAGATAATGCAACGTGTGGCTCTCCTGCATGGATTGGTAAAGGACTCACTTGTGTTTGCTTCAAGCGAAAGGGAAACTGTCAACGATTCTGCATCAGTTTGACCCCCTTACAGGTTCGTGGTTTTACTCCATTCACTGGTTGTGGTTTTCTACTTAAGTAACTGCTGTATCATTTTTAAGTTTTTCTTTCAGTTTCTGGGTTAGTTCAGTTTTAGTTCATGAGACACATTCCTCTATAAAATTACTCTCATAGTCAGAGCATTGTTAGATTTACTTGAACATGTTTTTCTGTTTTGTCACTGAACAAGCTTGAATGCTAGCTTTCTGCTTTATTTTGTGCTGATGTAAATGTTCATTTAAATTAGAAATCCTCCTTTCTTAAGTTACAATTGAAGTTATCAAAGTTGGGTTTTTACCAAATTGTGTTTCTGTGTGAGTTCAAGAAGTTGAACTGTTTGCATATTGTCCCTTTTCGTACACTTCTCAAAGACTGCAATTTACAATCGTGCAACTGTGTCAATGACAACTTGTGGTGTCTGTGGAAATATTTTTCAAGACAATTTGAGAATAACAGGAAACATTGGAAACAAGCAAACTGTTAATAATTTTCAAAGCTAATTTAAAATTTGATCATAGATAAAATTTATAGTTATTGAAATCTTGTTTTGTATTTGAGAATAACTGCAGAAACAATTGCTGAAAATGCATTGGACATTTGTTCCCTCAGTGTCTCTGTCTGGTGTTCTTTTTTTTACTTCTCATAAATGATTCAATATTTTTTTCCCTTCTATATTTTCTTGTCATGAATTCATTGAAGACCGAGAGCGGTGAGGAAAACAAGAAAATGAAATTGAAAAACTAATTCATTAAGCATCAATCTGTACAAAATTTTGTAGGAGGAAAGGCTAAAAAGACTACAGCGCAGAATGAAAGTTTACTTTGATGGTTCCAGGCTTGATCACCAGGTATAACGTAGTTGTATTATTCTCCTCTGTATTGGTGTAAGCATTGATTGCTGAAGAACTTGCTGCAATCCTATTTTCTCTGAAATTTATACGAGCAAATTGCATCTGAAATTGATGGTCAAAACCAAATTAATCACTATTGAAATCTTACCTATTCACATATTTTTAGCCTTCTTCTGCAAGATACTCATCCAGAATTTCTTTCAAGAACAGGAAGCGTTGAGAGCTCTGTGGTCTGCTTCATTCCCTGGACAGGAGCTTCAAAGCTTGATTTCTGATCAATGGAAAGAAATGGGATGGCAGGGTAGAGATCCGTCCACTGATTTCAGGTTATATTTGTGTTTGTCAAGTTATCACCCTCTTTTAATTTTTCTCTGCTGTTTCTGCTCTTGACATGTTCATTTCTTTTGGACCAATTTTGTGAACAGAGGAGCTGGTTTCATTTCATTGGAGAACCTACTTTTCTTTGCAAAGACATTCTCAGTAAGATTCTGAACTATCTCTTGGTGACACCATTTCAATCTCAGACTCCCAAATTAACAAATACTCCGCATCGTGCAAGTGTTTTTGCCCAACTTCTGCCAAAAATTGATTTATTTGCTTATGCTCTTATGTCCCTCTACATGTTGCAGACTTCTTTTCAGCGCCTATTGAAGGGGCAAGGAGGAAAAGAAGCTGTTTGGGAGTATCCCTTTGCTGTTGCTGGCGTTAATATCACATTTATGATTATGCAAATGCTGGACCTTGATGCCAGTACGTCATCAAAACTATTTTGAACCTAGATGTAGTTCTTAACTTGTTATAGTAACACTCACCCAGTTAGAGTTACACGAGTCTTGTGGCCTAAGTCTCCAAGAAAACTAAACTAAACAGAAATTGCCATCTTAATTACAACAATATCTCTAATACCAAACTGTTTCTTCACTTGCAGCCAAACCAAGGACTTTTGTAAGAGCAGTTTTTCTACAAATGCTTTCAGGTTAGAATCAGCAATCAGCAATCAGCAACTGTTTTGAGATATTATCTGATCTGTTATGGTATTTACCTCAAAGTTCAAACTGTTATCATACATTTGCAGAGAATGAATGGGCATTTGATCTGCTTTATTGCGTGGCATTCGTTGTCATGGACAAACAATGGCAGGAGAAAAATGCTACATACATGGAATTTAATGTAAGACTCCATCATGCACTTGTTAATCTATAAAAGAAAGCATAGTTTTTGAATAGTTAACAGTAAAATGCAATGTGTTATCAGTATGATACATAACCTGTGTAGATTATATTCAAAGGGGTTTCTATTATTATTGCAGGATGTACTGAAATCCACGCGAGTTCAGCTAGAGAGAGAGTTGCTGATGGATGATGTTCTGCGGATTGAAGACATGCCTTCTTACAATCTTCTTTGTTGACAAGTGACTCAATTGGTTATTCTCTTTCACCGAAGCACAGTTTGTGTACATGCATCCCTGTTCACGTTCTCTTTATGAATCCCTTCCCTTTAATCTGTGACCATTAACTCGTAATTTATTCTCGTCATTCCTCACACGATAGCTCTAGATCAAAATGAACACTACTTCTTGACTAATGAGTAATGAGAAGTGCTGAAGAATTTTGCACATTTCGGGAAAGATTTGAATCTTCAAGTTGATTCTACGAGATTTCTCTTTGAGGTTTTGGCTAATAAGTGATTGGAACCCTAGATTATGGTCATCTATCAATTGAATCAATCACTGTAGCTAGTTTTCTTTTGTCGCAATTGAATCAAAACCTAGAATTTTATTGAATCAAACAAGTTCATTGCATGCTAAACCTACAATTTTAGAGTTTTGTTGTACCTTGCTGCCAATTCTTCAAGAGCTCCTCCATGTGCACACAGGTCCTTTCTTATTCTGGTATTCTGGAAATGTTAGAGTGTGTGTAAACAAAATTTATTCTTGATAAAATTTAAATTTAAAACTTTGATTCCAGTTAAAAGTTAATGTTGAAACGATGTCATTTATGTTTGAATATTTTCATTATGAAAGCAATTTAGTAGGAAAATTCGGTATATTTTTTTACTCAGCACAAGTAATTCTAAATTGTTTTAATTCAGAATAGACTTTGGACTAAAATTAATATATTTTTACTGATATTTGAACATGATTTAAAAAAGTCCAACTTGAAACTGGACAAGAGCTTAATTAATGCACTCTTGCCGACATACAAAAGTTTCCCAAATGGATTTTGATAGAATTTAATTGTCATAAATAGTAGGTTTAATGATTTGAAATAATTTAATAAATAAATTTCAAAATGATTACTATGACATTCAACCATTTCAATATATATATATATTATTAAATCAAGTAATGATATTGATAATATATCATTGGAAAATTATCCTGTAAAATTTGTGTTTTAAATTCTCCGTGAATAATGAATGATGAGATACACGTAATATTTCATTGGACAGAAAAATACATGGAGTTTTTACGTATAAATATATGTAGTTTAGGTGTCAGCATTTTTACTTCGTGAACTTCACTTTTTCTTGCTTGGTTTCCTTTTGTTATCTATAGTTTTTTCTTTCCATAATATCTTGAATACCCTAAAAAAATATACCCATGATTATTTCTATAAAATATTTGTTCATTTTCTTATGGTTAAGAACCTTATTTTAACTTTTATAACACGAATTGTATACTGATGAAGGGAATCATATCTTAAAAGTCAAGGGTTTTTCATTGAATTCAACCGTTTAGTGCTGATAAGTCAACAGGTTATTTGATTAGCTATAACATCTCTTTCCCTAAATAATTTCTATCCTCCAAGACAATGAGTGATTTTTTCTTTGACCCTTAATATAAAAACGAATTTTTCTCTGCAAAAATACAGCAGTATCTTCTGGAATCAAGACTCTCTACCAATAACTGAGTCACACAGAGTGTGGTTATTTAATCATCACATAATTTGTGCACCCTGTTAGTTTTTTAAATCAGAAAGAACATTCAACATTTGATATTAGAACATGGTGTTATTGAAGCATGTTATTCAAGTTCCATGACAATGCACGTGCTATGAAACGATCGTCGTATGAGTCTAAGTTTCTCATTAAATAAAAATAAAAAAGTTGAACATCATATAAAGATGGATAATGATTAAATGACTACCAAAATTTGACTACTATGTTACTCCCTGACGTAGAAAGTAATTTTTAATTTTTTTTTACTTGCAAAAGAGAGTGTGTCACGTGAGGGAAATAGAAGTTAATTAATGTTAACTTTTTCAAGCCGTGAAAGTGAAACAAAATGGCCAAAAGCGGTTTTGGAAAAAACCCATTCGCAAATCATTGAGAATGGTGTTGGAATCCTTCCAAACTCCATCGTACCTACGAAATTCACTGAAACTCAAAGA
>Ga0214545_1000093_pt1 | contig 98544 bp, 57 predicted proteins | sample CNSS4metaG_FD_160064 | JGI IMG/M metagenome (GOLD analysis project Ga0214545, IMG submission 160064) | Root nodule microbial communities from cowpea collected in UCLA plant growth center, Los Angeles, California, USA - CNSS4 | ecosystem: Host-associated > Plants > Roots > Nodule | place: USA... | reverse complement strand
TTAATTGAGACTGTACTTTGATTGAATTTACTATGGACAATCTAACAATTCTCACTTTTAATTGAGACTGTACTTTGATTAAAAGTGAGAATGCCAACAAATGAATTGAGTCTTTACATTGATTGATCTATAAATCAACAACAATAATTAATTTAACAATAATCTCTAGATAACAAATGAAGAATCTTATTTAGAAAAAGCAGTGGAATTGACCTATTTACTATTACTGTGTTTACAATCTTCCGTGTCATTTTCTTTGCATATCAAAACCCCCTATTTTTATATTTGCTAGTTTTAATTGCATTTTTAAGAATCAAATATTTGAGATCAATTCCGTATTCGTTGTGAGACGACTCAGGGCTATCTTAACCCTAACTATTTTGTTCACTACTAACTTGGCAATACTGAAGTTGCTAAAGTTAAGTAGTGGTAATTTGATCACCTAATGACAGCGATATCAAACACAATGATCATAAGTAGTCTTTTTGTAGCCTTGCTCACATATAAAAGACTCAAACTTCTAATACCACTACCTTGTAGCCTGCTTCAAACCGTATAGACTCTTCCTTAGCCTACACACATAATCTTCCATGCCTTCAACAAGAAAACCATCAGGTTGCTTCATGTATATCTCTTCCTCCAAATTACCATGAAGGAAAGTTTTCTTTACCTCCATCTGCTCAACCTCCAAATCTAGAGTAACAACTAAACTTAGCACATTTATGATAGATGACATTTTCACCACAGGTGAGAAAATCTCATTGAAATCAACACCCTTTTTCTGTTTTAAACATTTCACCACCAATTTGGCCTTTGGAAATGTAGAATTAGCATCTTGTTTCATCTTGAAGATCCACCTGTTTTCTAAAGCCCTTTTTCCCTTAGGAAATTTCACCAAGTCATAAGTGTGATTATCATACAAAGATTTCATTTCATCTTGCATTGCATCCAACCACTTTTGTTTTTCTTCACTCTCCAAAGCCTCTTCAAAAGACTCAGGTTTTCTACCGTCAATCAAGGTTATGTACTCATCACAAGAATACCTTGTAGAAGGTTGTTTCTGTCTATTAAACCTCCTGAGTTGGACTTGAGGTGGTTTAGGTATATCACCAAGATCATCATCATCATCATGTTCCTCTTGAACATCATCAATTAGAACCTCTACTCCACTTCCAACATGTTGATCAACAACATCACCATGTTTCTCATCATCTTGAGCTTCCGTTTCAACATTCTTCAGATTGTGAGCGGACAACCTCATCGGACCATGAGTGAGATTACTATCTTTCTCGGGTGTGGTCTTCTTCACCTTATCAATGTATTCAATGGTCTGGTCTTCCATGAATTGTACATCATGACTTCTAACAAGCTTCTTCTCAATAGAATCATAAAACCTGTAGCCAAATTCATCCCCACCACAGCCAATAAAGATGCACTGCCTTGTCTTCGCATCCAACTTGAATCTTTCATCCCTTGGAATATGAATAAATGCCTTGCAACTGAAGACATGCAAATGATCATAACTTGCATTTTTGCCAAACCAAAATTTTATTTGGCACTTCACTGTCCAGAATCACAGTAGGAGTGAGATTGATAACATGCATTGCCGTGTATAATGCCTAACCCAAACAATGCTTGGGTAATTGAGCATTTGAGAGCATACATCTCACCTTCTCAAGTAACGTCCTATTCATCCTCTCAACTAAACCATTCAACTGAGGAGTTTTAGGAGGAGTCTTCTCATGTACAATACCATGTTTGCGATAAGCATCGAAGGGTCCATGATACTCACCACCATTGTCAAAATAGATACATTCAGCTTTTTCCATGATTGCCTCTCAACCAAGGCATGAAATTCCTTGAACTTATCAAGTACTTGATCCTTTCGCTGAAGTGCATAAACCCATAGCTTCCTGGAATAATCATCAATAAAGGTAACAAAGTAAAGTGTACCACTAAATGACTTTACCTTTAACGAGCCACAAACATCAGAATGCACCAATTGTAACAACTCTGACTTCCTTGAGGTCGGATGCTTCTTGAAGGACATTCTGGTTTGCTTGCCATCCATGCAATGAGAACATCTCTCCAATTCTGCAATTTTTAGCCCTTGAAGAACATCCTTTTTAGCTAAACAATTCGGCCTTTTTTCACTTATATGACTAAGCCTCCTATGCGATAAAGATGCCTCCATATCCATGGCATTCATAGTGTATTTAGTAACCAAAGCTTTTGTCCAATATAGTTTGGTTGATTTTTCTCCTCTAGCCACAACCAAGGTACCTTTGGTGAGTTTCCACTTTTTAGAACTAAAGTGACTATCATAATCACTATCATCAAGCATCAGCACAAAGATTAAATTAAAACAAACATCTAGAACATGTTTGAATCCTTTAAGCAACAACTGCACTCCCATGTTGGTTTGCAAGCAAACATCACCAACACCAATCACTTTAGACTCACCATCATTACCCATCTTCAACACTCCAAAATCACCAGAAGTGTAAGATGTGAACAACTCTTTCCTAGGTGTAACATGCAGTGTAGCACCACTATCAATAATCCACATGCTCTCATCAGATACAAGATTAATAGACTCAAAGTCACGAAGTAGAACAAGATCACCGCCTGTATTAGTAATGACACTATCATTGCCATAATCATTCTCTTTCTGCTTGCCCTTTTTGTCTATATTGTCCTTTTTCCACTTAAAACAGTATTTCTGAATGTGCCCTGTTTTATTACAATAATGACACTTTATATTCTTGTATCTTGACTTGGACTTGCTTTTGTTTTTCTCTCTACCACCTTTCGGTTCCTTTTTCTGATTTCTCCCCCTAATTCCTATAACAAGCATATCAGATTGAGATGAAGAACCATGTGCCTTCCTTCTCATCTCTTTATTAAGAGCACCATTCTTTGCCATCTGTAAAGAAACAATGCCATTTGGGGCGAAGTTTGTAAGTGACCCAAAATATCTCCCAAGACTCTAGTAGAGTATTCAATAGCCATAGTCTCAAGAATTCATCATCAAAGTTTATACCCATTCTTGATAGTTGATCTAGGAGCCCTTGAAACTCATTTAAATGATCAGAAATAGAAGAATTCTCCCTGTACCTCAAATTCATCAAGCAATTCAACAAATATAGTTTACTATTGTCCGACTTAGAAACATACAAAGACTCAATCTTCTCCCACAAAGTTCCAGCGTGTGTCTCATTAGCAATGTGATTATAAACATTATCTTCAACATATTGCCGAATAAAACTACATATCTGTTGGTGCTCAAAGTCCCATTCTTCATTAGACATAAAATCTGACTTGTGTGTAGCAAATACGAGAAGATGCAACTTCTTCACAAACAACAAGTCTTTCATCTTTCCCTTCCACAAGTGATAATTTGAACCATTCAATGCAATCATATTTGCTTTTGCCTCCAGCATTAAAGTAAGTAAATATAGCCCAACCAAGAGCTCTGATACCACTCTGATCGGGAAAAGACCAACATAAACAATAAACTAGAGAATGCAGCGGATATAATTTCCCCTAACTTGCAAGAATATATGAGGAGCAACAGTCAAAGAGAAACAATAATAAATCACCACAATCACAAATAAAGGCACCAAGATTTTTAACGTGGAAAACCCCTCAAATCAAGGGTAAAAACCATGAGTCGTCCAGACCAAAGAAATAGCTCCGCTATAATCAACAAGAGAACAAAAGAGTCTCAATCAACAACACAAATTAGTTCCAACACCCAACCAAATAGCAAAGCAACAAAGCATTCAAATAGAGAAGAACAAGAGAAGAAAAACCTATAAAATCACTACTACAGTGCGAAATTAATATCTCAAAACTTAGACCTCGTATCAACGATCCGACCATTCAGAATGAAGAACAATGTGTTTCGAACCTGCTGTAAAAGTTTCAGCCCAATCCAACAGTGAATAAATCCGTAGTGTCGATTTTATGGTGGCATCTCTGTGAAAAACATGAACAAAATTTTCCTTTTTCCTCTCCCTCTATGTGCTAGGATTTTTAGTGTGTTATGAATCTATTTCCCTCTCAACTAGGTTAAGTGAGACATGGGCTTCTCATGTTTTGGGCCTTTTCTCCACATAGGAAGGGAGCCCAATACCCAACAGGAAGGACATAAGAATCAAGAGAGATCATTTTGACCTTCTAAAATATAAAGAGATGAACTCTTGCTCTCTAAGTGAAGGTGGTCGGACCTTTTGTTTGCCCTACTTTTTGGAAAGTGTGTATTGTATTTTTCTCTAGGTTGGTTGAATATTTTGGTGATATATACTTGTTTTGGCCATGATCCTTGTTTATAGGAGTGTTTTTCTCCTTTAGTGTCTTATCTTGAATCTTAGTTCAAGCGGCATCAATTACCACTTATCTTTGGTTGATTCATCCCCCAAGTGGCACGCCACACCATTTTCACCATGACCTATCTCATTTATCTTAATTTGTTTACTTTCAAGTTCAGGTCTATTGTTTTATGTAATGCCCTTCCTTATTTTTTTCATTATTTAAATTCCTCATTTCTTTTTTAATCCATTAGAAATAAACCTTCGCACTGAGATAACCTTTGAGGAGAAAGAGGGACTATGAAGGATTGATCAGTCTTTGCACTATAGGGATGCTTCAGAGATCGAAGCGGAAGAAACATAAGTTGGAGAAAAGATTGATTGAATTCGCAAAAGCGGAAAAACCCAAATCCATATGAGCTGAGCCTCTTGAACAACTTTTTCTCGGTCAAGATAGATAGGATTTAGCCGGAGGGCGGATTCCTCCTTTTGCTCCTCAGCCTACGGGGTATTAGCAGCCGTTTCCAGCTGTTGTTCCCCTCCCAAGGGATTATCTTTGTTTAGTAGTAATATACCTCAATTAAATTAATTGTAAAATTATGTTTGAGAATAAAATTTAGGTTAAAATACACATTTGATCCCTACTTTCGTTTAGTTGTGTCTGATATCGCTGTCATTAGGCGATCAAATTACCACTACTTAACTTTAGCAACTTCAGTATTGCCAAGTTAGTAGTTAACAAACTAGTTAGGGTTAAGATAACCCTTAGTCGTCTCACAACGAATATGAAATTGATCTCAAATATTTGATTCTTATAAAAAATGCAATTAAAACTAGTAACTATAAAAATGTGGGGTTTTGATAAGCAAAGAATAAATGACACGCAAATAAAAGATTGTAAACACAGTAATAGTAAATAGGTCAATTCCACTGCTCTTTCAAAATAGGATTCATCATTGGTTTTCTAAAGATTATTGTTATTGATTTCTTGTTTAAGATTTCAAATTAATCAATGTAACTTCTTAATTAATTTGTTGACGTCCTCACTTTTAACCAAAGTAACTTCTCAATTAAAAGCAAGAACTTTGTAGATTAGTCATAGTAAATTTAACCAAAGTAACTTCTCAATTAAACATTACTAGTGTTAATCATATCTATTCTTTTAGACCTTATATCTAGTAAAAAGTTAATTAATCAAAGTAACTTCTTGATTAATTCTAATCTAAGTTTCTACCTCTAATCAAAGTAACTTCTCAATTATTAGCAAAAACTTATGCAATCATTTGAAAGTTTCTAAAAATTAATCAAAGTAACTTCTTAATTAAAATTTAAAAACCCTTATATTCATATGATTGCTATGTTATTTAGATTTAACACTATGCTAACTTGCTATAATGTAAAATTCATTACTTTAACTAGATTAAGAACTAAAAGACATAGATGAAAAATAAATCTCAACAAGAATCAAAAGAACAAATAAATTAATTCATTTAACCTCAGAATCCAGTTAAGAAATTACAGTGGAATCAACCCTAAAAGCTTAACCCTCCATAGTTTGGATGGAATACATGATAATATGATGAAGGAAGGAAAAATAAAAGAAAAGGAAGAATGAGATATGTGGTGGATGATGGTATCTCCAAAACCAGAGAGTTGCTAAGTATCCCTCTTTTGATCCTTAAGTCTCTTTATATAGGCTTCAATCGGACTTGGACTTTATCTGTTCGGTTGCTAAAATATTTTATCTTTATTTAGCAACTTAATTTCTGTCCAATTTTCAATTCTGCCACTCTTATTTGACCATTTTACCAGTGTTGACCAGTTTGACTGCCCTATCAGATGCGGACACATGGCAGTGCATTTTCTCTCTCCAGAATTAGGGTTTCTGCCTCCTTTCTCCTTCCTCCACTATGGTTTATGTCGCAGGGACGTGAATGACAGCTGCTGCACTTCCGACGAGATAGCGAACGGTGATGACACATTACTGGCTCACGGTGCATCGTTCTTCCTCTCCGACAAAGGCTCGAACAGGCTCGCAAGTTGCTCGCTTGCTGGTGCTGCGACTGGTGCAACGTGAAGGTTGGTCGCGCAAATCTGGCACAGGTTCAGGTGGTGAAACTGCGTTGACCGACATTAGTGGAGCGTGAACTGTCATGGAGTTGAAGGTGGGAGAGAAGGATGGGGGTCGCAGGTACGGTGGCCCACGGTGGTGCAGGTTCAATGGAAGATGGTGGTTGCGGGTGGTTCGTTGCAAGTGGCGTCCTGGTGTTTTCCAGCAAGGTGGACGACATGGAGGTGGCTGACGGTGGAAGAGTGGTGGCTGCCGGCATAGTTGGTCATGGTGACTGAAATTAGGGTTAGGGTTTCATTTGTGAGATGAAGGAGATGATGATGTGGCAGTGTATAATTGGTGGAGATGTGTTTGTAAGGATAATGACACGTGTAACTTAGTAAAAATTAGGGGTGCAGAACAGGTTTTTGTGGTGCACTTGCAAGAGGAGTGTGTAAATAAAAATTGGGGGTGCATTTAGCTCCTGAATTATTCTTTTCGAGAATTTTCTGATTTTGGACTTATTTTGTAACTTTGAATATTTCAAATCCAAACTTTTAAGGGTTAAGTATGTTTTTAGTTTCTGAACTTTGATCCAAAATTGAAATTCGTCTCTGTCCGAAATTTTAATAAATTTTGGTCCCTAAACTTTAAAAATGAATTAATATAGTCCTTTTAACATAATTAAATTAACTTTTCTTTAAGTGTCGAACATATTTTTCAGTAGATATTGAACCAAGAATGTGTTAAACAGTGTTAAAAACTCCAATACTAGTATGAAAAGCGTTCGACACGTCAAAAAAATTATCATAATTGGGTTAAAAGGACTATATTCATTCATTTTTAAAGTTTAGGGACCAAAATGTATCAAAGTTTCAGACATGGACGAATTTCAATTTTGAGTCAAAGTTCGGGGACTAAAAACATACTTAACCCAAACTTTTAATGACCCAAATTAAATTCCAGCTGCATTAACAAACGTTAGAATATCTAATAATATTTTATGCAACTAAAATGAATTTTTACGTCATTTTTACCTTACGTACTCAATAAATCCAATAATCACAAATATTAATTAAATCAATCCTTAAGCACAAAAATTCTATTAAATCCCCAAATTTAAACATTAAATGAGGGCAAAAATTTGAACTCATCAGTGTCCATTTAGTCATAATATTTTTTTTTGTTCAAGTAGATCCCAATTTTCGTCATTTTTATTCAATTTGGTCCTTTTTTGCTAACGCCATTTAAATAATTAATGGTAATGAAAAGTGACTGCCATGTGTCACTTCGTGATTTTAATTTTTTTTAATTTTATATTCAATTTAGTACCTATATTCGTTATTTTTGTTTTAGTCCCATTTTTTTTTAAATGGAGTAACTTTGTCCTTCTCCAAATTGGGACCAATGTTTTTTTTTATATAAATGTTTTAATGATGTTTTTATTAAATTTCACATTTTTATTAAATATTTTTGGCTTAGGGTTATAATTAGTTTAAAATTAGAATGAAAACCTTAAGAATAAGTTTAAGAGGTTAAAGGTTACATAGTCACATAAAAGTAATAGTGTTACTGCCCACTTTAGATCAATGTGTTAGTCTTCATCCATAAAATTTTAGATCAACGATGTTACTCCTCATCCTTAAAATTTTCGTTCTAATTTTAAACTAATTGTAACCTAAACCAAAAATATTTAATGAAAATGTGAATTTTAATAAATACGTCATTATAACATTTATATAAAAATTTAATTTGGTCTAAATTTGGAGAGAGACAAAATTGCTTCATTTTTTTTAAAATGTGACAAAATTAAATAAAAATAACGAATATATGGACCAAATTGAATATAAAACATTGACTATGACACATGACATGTTGGGTTAACATGTAGACATTTTTTTTCCAAAAATTAAAAGAATAAGAAATAAAAAAATAAAAGAATATTTTTTTAAGAAAATGAAAAAAAAACTCTGGAGTAACACGTGACAATCACTATTCATTACTGTTAATTATTTAAACGACATTGGCAAAATAGGACCAAATTGAACAAAATTGACGAAAATTGACCAAATCAAACAAATTTTTTAAGAATAAAGAAAATAGGGTTTAAGATTAATCTCCATTGTGTATAAACCACACATAGGGTAATCTATTTATAATAGAGAGAGGTACAATTAAAAAGAGTAATTGAAAATAAATAAAGTAAATAGAAGATATTGTTTGATATTGTGATTAACAATATCTAACAATATCTTAATAATATCAACAATATCTAAACAATATCTAACACTCCCCTTCAAGCTAGAGCATATAAATCGTATGTGCCAAGCTTGTTACTGATCACTTGAGTTAACAAACTCAGTTTTGATGTCTGCAGACATTATCTTTTCCCGAATGAAATGACAATCAATCTCAATGTGTCTGGTCCTCTCATGAAAGACATGATTAGAAGAGCAGCCTGGTGTCACACACAAGTGTCATTTGAGTAACATCTCCAAATTGTAACTCTCTAAGCAATTGCTTGAGCCAAACAAGTTCACAAGAAGTTGAGGCCATAACTCTATATTCTGCTTCTATACTAGATCTTGCTATAACACTTTGTTTCTTACTTTTCTACGAGATCAAGTTACCACCAATGATGACTCAATACCCATATGTCGATCTTCTATTAGAAGGAGATCCTGCCCAATCAGCATCTGAATAGCAAATAACTCTTGTATGGTTATTAGAACTATATAACAATCCTTTTCCATGAGATCTATTAATATAATTCAAGATACGAATGACTACATTCCAATGATCTTCACATGGGGAATTAAGAAATTGGCTTATCACACTGACTGCAAAGGAAATATTAAGACGAGTAACGGTAAGATAATTCAATTTCCCAACGAATCTTCTATACTGCTCAGGATCAGATATAGGCTCCCCCTGATTTGGTAGAAGTTTAGTATTGGGATCTATGGGTGTATCAACAGACTTTGAACTCACCAACCTAGTTTCCTCTAAAATATACATGGCATACTTCTTCTGAGATATAACAATACCATCATTGGATTATGCCACCTTAATACCCAAGAAATATCTGAGTTTGCCAAGATCTTTGGTCTGAAAATGGTGACAAAGATGTTATTTCAACTAAGAGATGACATGGTTGTTACTTCCTGTAAGAACGATGTCATGAACATATACTATCAAGTAAACACATCTAGCACTCGAGTGTTGATAAAAGACAGAATGATATGCTTCACACTGAGTCATACCAAATTGTTGGACAACATTGCTAAACTTTCCAAACTAGGTCTTAGGAGATTGTTTTAGGACATATAGGGATTTGCGAAGACGACATACCATCCCAAAAGACTCCCCCTGAGCAACAAACCCAAGAGGTTGCTCCATATAGATTTCTTCTTACAAATCACCATTGAGGAAAGGATTTTTAACATCTAGTTGATAAAAAGGCCATTGTTGAAGGTCAACCATGGCAATAAATAAACGAATAGAAGTCATCTTTGCCACGGGAGAAAAGGTATCTCCATAATCCAACCCAAAAATTTAAGTATAACCTTTGGCAACAAGACGAGCTTTGAGGCGATCAATAGTACCATCATGTACAAATTTGATAACAAATACCCAACGACAACCAACAAAAGATTTCCCAGACGATAACGGTACCAGTTCTCAAGTTCCACTATTATGAAGAGCACTTAGTTCATTTGTCATGGCCTGACACCAACAAAGATGGGTTAAAGCTTCACAAACAGCTTTTGGAATGGTCACAAAAGAAAGAGAGGAAAGACATGTATAAAAAGATAATGACAATCGATGATAACTAAAAGCAATATAATGGGGAGAGGGATTACAGGTAGAACATATACCTTTTCAGAGGGCAATGGGAAGGTCAGACTCAAGTGTCATAGCCGGAGGAGACATAGTAGTTGGCACTTCAGTGGACTCACATGGAGGTGGTTGAGATTGGTTTCGGCGACTATAAACCTGAAGGGGTTGGTGGAGGAGAAGCTAAAATAAAATAAATAAATAAAAAAAATAGAAATTCTATTAAAATTAGATTTGGATCCTAAAAGAGGTCAATCTCTTATTATCAAAGATTTTGGAGGTCTGCCTCTAGGGTCAAATACCCATTTGTACAAATCATCAAACAATTTTAAATTAAAGATAAAATGCTCAAAGAAAAGAAAAGGATATTGCTAAACAAACAACCCAATTATAGGTATGACTTTGATCACCCATAGGTTTGTTAAAAATGGGTAAACAAGCTAGTTCATGAGCATATATTTCTAAGCTTGTGTATTTTTCTATCATCATTTCGTCTTCCCATTGTTGATTTCCTTGTTGCTTGATGAAAAAGTCTTCCCTAAGTATCCTTTCTTCTTTCCATTGTCGATGCCATTGCTCTTTGATGGATAATTCGTCCATAGGCAATAAAACAATAAGAGGAAAGTTAGTAACTTTTTTCATTGACAATTTATAATGCTCTCTTATTTCTTTTTCTTTTTCTCTCTTTTCTTCCTTCTCTCTTTTTCTACTCTCTTCTTTCTTTTCTTTTTCTCGCTCTTCTTTCTCTTTTTTCTCTCCTTCTTCTTTCTCCTCTCTCTCGCTCTTTTCTTTCTCGTCTCTTTCTCTTTTTTCCTTTGCTTCATTTTCTATGAGTGTTTCCTTCTCATGGACTCCTTTTAGCTTTCTCTCTTGCCTTCCTTTCAATACATCTAATTTTTGCATTGTCCTTTCTTCCTCCTCTCTCAAGTATGAAATGTAGTTCTTGAGGTCTTCATGAGTCATGGGACTTGCATCCCCATTAGGACATTGATGAATTTCAAGCCCATAGCCTTCATATTTGGAACATCTTAGTGTACTTGTCTTTGGCAATGATTTTCTATCAGGATTGTGCTTCCGTTTAATACTAGAAATCCTTCCATTTAGCTTTATAATTCTGGATTCCAAGGCGTTGACGTCCTCTACCAAGGCCTCACAAACACTAGGTGTATCTCTACGTGTCACTCTCTTGGTACATTCAAGTCCTCTAACCAAATGATCATGGTTAGGAGTAGGATAATTTAAACCATATGTTAAACTAGTTCCAAAAGGATGCCTTTGTGGAAACATGTTGCATTACTCAATATTGCTAGTTCCTGTAAGAAAATGTTTGTATAATAAAATATATTTAGGACCTCACCACTCTTCTAAGTGTTTCACTCAAATTCTCCACTCGTATATCACACTTATAGGCTTTTTCTTGAATGTACTCTCTTTCCTTTGACAACTCAAATTCCCTTTAGGGCTTGGCAAAGAACTCCAGTAGCTGAAGCAAAGAGTGGAAAAACAAAGTGAAAAGCGTTGTGAGATCTAAGTCTTGACCCAAGAGGTTAAAGAAAATACAAAACTCTAGACAAAACTTCAAGGAAATTTACAAAGACAAAACAAGAAAATTAAAATAAGAAAATAATAGGACTACCAAAGAGATTTAAAGATGAAAACACGAAGACTCTAAGAGAAAGACTGATTGCAAGTAGATATCCATAAACCATAAATAAAATTGCAACAAAAAGTTGTGTTGAACTCACCTTTTGTTTTGGATCCTTTTTTTTCAATATATATTTGTTTCCTTTTGACTTTGATCCATAATATTTTTTTGTTGTATTTTTTTTACAGTTTAACACAAAAACAAACTAAACAATTTATCCTTCAAACCCTCATACTCATGTAAATCAAAGTAAGTGCACTTGCAAATCCCAAACATAAAAACAAATAATTTCCACGAATCAAATGTAGAAATACACAATTTAAACAGAGAACAAAAAAGAAAAAAATGCAAAATAAAAAAAATCAAAAAAATTGGAAACAACCTTAGAGGTTTTACTCCTTTCAAAATGAAACAAATAAAATTTAAAACAAAACACAAAACAAGCAAACAATGAAAAATTGTAGTTTTTTTTTTTCATATGACAGAAAAATAACATAGAAGAGGAATTCAAACCAGAACCTTGCTCTAGATACCAGATGATATGATCCTATCCAAGAAAGAGTATGACCGTTTCTGAAATTGAATCCTCTAGAGGCACGACACGAATAAATAAGAGAAGAACGTGGAATAAGACAGAGATGGAGGACGCCGCAATCTAGTAGATTGATAAGTCAAGTGAAGATTCGCCACAACGATGTTAATCTTTGGTAAGAACCGGAGGCCTAAGCCAAGAATAAAGAGAATCCTCTCTTTAATGAAATCAAATTCAATATATGACTAAAAGTGTCTACATTGTTTTTGATACCTCTATATATAGGCACATAAGTTTAAGAAAACCTAAGAACCCTATAAGAAGGCCCAAGCCCAAAACATAAAAACATAAACTAATTTATAAAAGAAAGCTCAAAGCCCAAAAAACATAGAACATAACTAATTTATAAGAGAAAACCTAAAGTCTAAAAAATAAACTATTTTTTCTAAAACTATCCTTCAAATGTGCTTCAAGTCATGATCTTTAGATTCTTTAAATTTCATATTGCTTGTAGCATCATGAGCCTTGAATAGTTTTGATCTTTCAATCTCTTGCTCTTTGCCCTTGTCATAGGTCCTTTAAATTGTAAAGGTTTATCTTCAAGTTATTCTTGTATGGAATCTTGGGATAGTCTTCTATCATTCCCTCCTTCTTGAAGAAAATTTTTTCTCAAATTTGTACCACTCGAAGTTTAGGAGATAGTCCTTTATCATACCCCCCTTCTTAAAATGAATTTGTCTTCAAATTCGTCTCACTTGAAGATTCCTTATTAGAAGCTTACTATGGAGCAGGAACCAATGGTGGAGGAGACACAGTAAGAGGGTCACAAACAATAGGAACACTAAAGGTACTAGGAGTGTTAAAAAGATTGGATGGAGACAGAGATGAATATTGACTCTTAAAATAAAGGGAGAACTCATCAAAGGTGACATCTGCAAACACAATAACGGTTAAGAAAAGGAGAAAAATATTTGTATCTTTTGTAATCTTGTAAACCTTAAGAAAACACACTTATGTGATCTAGTAGAAAGCTTATTAAGACCATGAATGAAATTATGAACAAAACATGTAGACCTGAAAACTCTTAGAGGTAAGGGATGAAGAGGTTTATGAGGGAATAAAATGGAATGAGGTATGTTATTCTTTAAAACTGAAGAAGGCATGCGATTAATGAGATAACATGCAGTAAGAATAGCATCACCCAAAAAATGTTTAGGAACCTCTCCATGAATTAAAAGAGTGCGGGTTGTTTCAATAAGATGTCTATTTTTACGTTCAACTACACCATTTTGTTGAGTGGTATAAGCGTAAGAAGTTTAATGCAGAATACCATGAGAAGCCATAAATTGTTTAAAAGAATGAGAAAAATATCCACGACCGTTATCACTGCGCAAAACTCTAATAGAAACACTGAACTGAGTTTTAATTTCATTAAAAAATGATTGAAAGGAATAAAATAATTATGAACAATTTTTCATTAAAAATAACCAAGTACATCTGGAATAATCATCAATGAAAGTAAAAGTATTGAAAACCTAAAGTAGACTTAACGCGGCTAGGACCCCAAATGTTAGAGTGAACCAAGGCAAAAGGGGATGAAGCATCACGTGTGACACTACGAGAAAAGGAAGTATGACTATGCTTGCCTAATTGACACGACTCACACACCAAATGAGACAACTTGGACAAGGCAAGGACAAGCTGCTGTAACTTGGCAAGGCTTGGATGACCTAACTAAGCATGAAGAAGAGAGGGGGACTCTATAACTGCACCAACGTGTGTAGAGGGACAAAGATGATAAAGACCATGAGACTCACATCCTGTGCCAATCAACTTTTTCAAACTCCGGTCCTGTAAACACACAAAATTATTGGTAAAAGAAACAACACAATGAAAAGAACGAGTTTGACGAATGATGGACAACAAGTTAAAAGGAAACCTAGGGACATAGAGAACATTATCAATGGTTATAGAAGGGAAAAGTTTAACAGTGCCAACACCATGAGATGAGACTCTAGAACCATCAGCCAATGTAACAAAAGGTAAAGGGTTAGGAGAGGATAAAGAGAACAAAGATTTGTTACCAGTAATACGATCAGTGGCTTCTAAATAAAAAACACAAGGACTAGGAGAAGAAGATCGAGTCAAACCAACAAAAGATGTACTTGTGTGAGCGACAAATGCAGTGGAACTAGAAGATTCTTGATCCTTATACCATTTGAGAAATTTGTTGAACATAGCAGGTCTATTAGATGAAACAGGAGGAGGAACCCCAATAGACAAAGGTGGGGAAAGATTGGTCTGAACAGCTACAACAGATCGAGGAGGATGACCATGTAATGCCTAACACTTGTTAATCTTATGAGCTGGCTTTCCACAATGTTCACACTCATGTAATGCATAACACTTATCAATCTTGTTACCGAGCTTGCCACAATGTTCACACTTAGGACGCCCTTTCCCCTATTTGCGAGGGCGAGTCCGGTTATCACGGTGAGATGCCAACACAGAAGAATCATCAACAAAAGTAGGTGTATCAATGTTGGGTTGTTCTGGTACATGCAAAATAGTATAATAGGTAGAAGTCAAGGTGGGGACAACCAGGGAACCCAAAATTTGATCAAGAATATGTGAATATTTATCAGCAAGTCTATGTAATGCTCTGAGCATGAAGAACTTTGAGAGTTGCTCGATCTCCGTGGCAAGGTCGAGGGAAGGAGACAATAACTCATTGAACTAATGAAAAAGAGCATGAATTTTGCCCATATAATCCGTCATAGAGGCTTGATGTTTAGAGGAAATAAGATTTGCAAATTTAGAACAGACACCATAGAGACGTTGAGTATCATTGGTGTATAATAACTTGGTATGCTCCCAGATTTGAGCACATTTTTCGTAGGAACAAAAAAGTTCCTTTAACGAAGGATCAAGAGTAACCTTGAGAACCACACATAATTGAGCATCAATGGTTTCCCAACGATCGTCCTCAGTAGGAGTGAGAGTAGGTGCTTTTGGGGCAAGATGATCAAGATACCTTTGACTTTTAAGCCATAATCGAACATCTGATGACCATTTGGCATAATTAGGGCAAGTTAACTTGCCAATGGATAAGTGTACATTAATATAGTTAGTGTAGATGGACGGATCAGACACACTAGAAGATATTTTAGAATTTGAAGAGGCAGCAGAAGACGCCATGGAGGAAGAGAAGAGAAAGGAAAAAAACCCTAAAATACCAAAGAGGTATGATTGAATCAAGACCAGATCTAGAAAGAACAGGACGACACGATTCTAACACAAGTGATCGCTACCAGAGACATTGGGTGAGGCGCTGCTACGCGCAATAGAAAAATGGGAGGAGGCGCGGCTTTGAACGACACGTCAGGGAGCGTTATCCTCCGATGGCCATGATTCTGGCGGTGTTGAGGTCGCTTGGCCGGGGTGATCAAAATCGTGTAGTCGCTGGTTAGAACTAACACTCTAGCATCGGTGCTAGTGGTGGTGACGACGGCGACGACAAAGGCAGAGGTTGCAGCGATAGGGGTGACGAAAAAAAAGGCCAAAAAATACCTTAAGCTCTAGACATCATGTTGAGAATAAAGAAAATAGGGTTTGAGATTAATTGACTAAGGCGTGACCAACCATGACACCTCCATAGAAGCTCCATCAAGAAGGATCACTAGAAGCATGTCTAGAGGAGAGTCTTCTATTCCATCACCTTTATTTTTGTTTTGCATTACTTTAGTTTGAATTCCATAAGTTGGTTTCTATTTGACTTATTTTGGTTGACTTGTTGACTTTGACCAAGATTAGCTTAACTTAAACCAACATGCTAATCTTTGTTTGTCTTGTTTTGTAGGTAATTAAGAGAAAGTAGAGCATGCTAGGTGGCACATGATGATTGAAGCATATAGATGATGTGGAAGAGAGAGGAAAGCGAAAAGCATAAAGTAAAAGCAAAAGTAGACATGTACCTTGTCTCCTTTTGCCTTTTTGGTTTATTCCTTGGAAGGCTACTTGGTCTCCTTCCTCTTTTGGCCTAGAATTCTCATGGAAATGCATCCACCAACCACATTCCCTCCTTTTGGCTGAGAGTTGCTCTAGCTTAGGATATTAGGGTTTGCTAGTTAATCATTTTCATGTTTATGTATTTGTTAAAGGACCCCTATGAACTTCTATTTAAAGGGGGCTCCTTGTCTTGTTAAAGGGTTGATCATTTGATGTTATAAACCTTGTGTTTCAACCACCAATTTCCACGAGCTCTCCTTCCTTGAAGTGAACTCACCTTTGCGTTATCTTGCTTGCAAGTGGCGGCACCATCACTCATCTATAGGGTTTGGTTGGCTTAGATCCCCCCCTATGAGTGGCGTGCTTCATCCATTGCCCATCTTCTATGCTTTCCATTTTATTTGTTTCTTCTTTCATTTTGCTCTTTAAGTGTGGTTAATTCCGTGTGTGTGTTTAAACTTGAATCCAACTCTCTTCTTCCTTTCATGAGTTTGAGAAATGAACCTTCACATCTAGATAGCTTGCTATCTTAATGTCCAGTGGGAATTTTCAAAAAACTTTCTTAAACAACTTCACCATATTCTTAAATCTAAAAGGAAATAAGATAATCCTTCATCATTAATCTCCCTTGTGTATAAACCACACATAGGGTAATCCATTTATAGTAGAGAGATGTACAATTAAAAAGAGAAACTGAAAATAAATAGAGTAAATAGAAAATATTGTTTGATATTGTGATTAACAATATCTAACAATATCTTAATAATATCAAACAATATCTAGCAAGATTGAATAAAAAATAAAATATTAGGATTAAATTAACACTATTGAATGAAAATAGGGACCAACTATGTATTTTAACCTAAAATTTAATTAAAATATTATGACTGAATGTTAATTTTTATTAGTACTAAAAATGATATTTAATGACTTAACAACTTTTTTCAATAAATCATAATTTTTGTTTAAGAAAAAATAGATTGGTCAATTATCTCTATTTTCTTACTAATCAAATATGATTTGTATATTTTTATTTTCTCTCTACATAACTTCTCATTTACTGATTCTACTTCTTGGCACCTTACTTTCTTCTTGAATATTTCTTTTATAGTTTCAGTTTGATACTTGATCTTTGGGCCGAACCCACCTAACTTGACCTTCGGTCAAGGTCGTCCCAACTATACCTTCGGTTAGGGATAACTTGGCTCGACCTTCAGCTTGTGCTGACACGACTCAACCTTCACCCTAACCCGACCCGGCTCAACCTTTAACCCGAGTCGACCCAACTCGACCTTCAGTTCGGGCCAACCCGACTTGACTTATGGCCCTGGCCCACCCTATTGAACCTTCAATTTTGGATGACCTAGCTGAACCTTTTCCCCGTACTAACCTACGTCGACCTTAAGCCTAACATGACCCATCTCGGCTTTCATCCCGATTTGACCCGTCTGACCTTCGGTTAGGGGTGAGCAACAATCAAATTAGGTTAAATTCGGACCCATCCAACCAATCTAGTATAACTTGAAACTATCATTTTACAATTTATATCTGATCATTTCATTTTTCAAATTAATCAAATTTGAGTTTTTTTGGATTTCAGGTTAATGGGTGGGTAATGACGATTTATATACAATGAATAAACGAAGGAGAGAAAAAAGTAATGGAAGATATGGTTTACACTTTAACAATTGAGGATGTTTTCACACATTAGATCACACATAGGTATAGGATATATTTTGAAAGAGTTGAAGAAATTAATACCAACATAAAAGATTTGGTGGACAAGGTAAAAAGACTAACCAAACATCTTATGTTCATCGAAAGCAAAACCTTGAAACAGTGAGATTGAAAACAAGGATGAAGGGATGAACATCATTCATAGTTTTCAAAAGGTTAGGGAACAAATGAAAGGTTCGAAATGAAGATGAAATAGTGACTTTTCAAAAATTAATGGAGAGGGAAAAGTTGGAGTTGAAATAGAGAAGGATATTACCTAAGAGAAGGGAAAGAAGGGAGAGGAGGGTCCTTGTTTGCTTACAATTAGGGTTTTGAGAAAGGAATGAAGGGAGATGATGTGATCCCAAAAAGGCTTATAGCTTTGGGCAATGGCCTGACCCATTTAGTTATTTTTGTCCTTAAATAAATATATGTTTTGTATCTTTTATTTTCAAAACTAATGTCTGGGCCTTTATTTTGTAGCCCAATTTACACTAAATTTGCTATAAGTGTCTTTTATTGGATATGACATGTTGGAAGTCCAACAGATGCCAAATGCTTCAGCTTTATAACATCATGCGTTTGGGCCGAACCTGCCTACAACATTGCCCATTCTTGAATGCAATTGGTGATACAACGTGATGATTATTTGGGCCACAGCTTCACATTTTCGTTCAGCCCAAGTGGCACGTCCCAGCTTGTCTCAACATCTCTTCATCAACACATTGGGCTTGCTACATGCAACCCAATGTTTCCACCAGCTCACCTACCATGATTTGCTTCTATGTCAACTATGTTTGGGTCGTGACCCACTACAACCAAGTCATTCTTCAAAGACAGTCCATTTGAAGGCAACACTCACCTAATGCATCACAAGTGTCTCAGCTAGGGTTCCTTCACATGTGCTAGGGTCCCTCCTTCCTCGTCAAGCTGCTTTTTGGCTTCACGCATCCTTCCCCTCCTTTTTCCTTTCACGTTTTCCTTCTCGTGTACACGACATCATGGCCGTTAGCTTTTCTACCCTTCCGTTTAGTTTTATGTTGCCTTTCTCCATCTATAAAAAGGCAGGCTAATTTCTTTGTAAGGTCTGCTTAGATAAATGAGATGAGGTTTTAACCCACATTTTTCAACTCAGCCCTTCTAAGACGAGGAATCTTCCTCCTAGGGTTTCCCAAGCCACCGTGAGTGTGCGACAAGAGAAAGTATTCCGTTGTTTCGTCGGTCATCTACACCTGGATCGATGATTGAAGGTCGATTTTGTACGATGTCGGCTTATCAAGAGAGGAGGGTGCTGTTATTTGCTTGCAATTAGGGATTTGTGAAAGGAAAGAAGGGAAAGGAGGTGACATTGTTTTCAGTATATTCCGATTCGGGTCGGATACCCATAAACTCCTAATTCATTTTTTGTATTTGACCATTGCTACCCATTTTAATCTGCTTTATTCACCTAATCTAACCCGCTATCCAAACCAAATCGACCATTGGCCTGATTCGAATTTCGGATGTTAGGGGTTCAGTTGGTTCCTATTATTTTGCTCACCCCTACCTTTGGTCCAGGTCAACCCATCTTGACTTTTAACCTGGGTTGGTTCATCTTCAAATAAATGAATTAACATTCTAATTACCTCATCTAAACACAACATAAATGAAATTAATTATGACATTTTAATAGATAATTTTACATCATTAAAACCTTAAAAAATTATTTTAAAAAAATTATAATAAATTTCAAGATAGATTGTTTTATTATTAAATAAAAAATCCATTCTTAAGTTTGCTTTACGTATTTCAAACCCTTGAGCTGTCATTGTTAGCATTTGTATATGTATAGGTTGAGAACACCTAAGTCTGTTTTATATGTACAAGTGGAGGACACCTTGGCATGTACTAAGAGACTAGAGACATGTATGCCACTACTACAATACGAATCCACAGAAGCAAAAGGACAAATTACAAAGGGATTAAGGATAAGTAAACACATTAAGTAACCTTAAAATGTGGTAGTCTTGGGAAGCCTAAGCCCAACAAGCAGGGCCTATCCAAGTCACTATTCACAAGGTAGGTTAGTGTTATCATTTATTGCAATCTTCCTGTTTTACTACTAGTAACTAACTTGATTGTCAGAGTGTCTTTGCAAGATCTCCAATCGAGGTCACATAACCTTCACTGGAAGATAACATCTCGACATCCGTAGTGAAGAACATTGGTTAATTGAAGAGTACAAAGAGGAGTAGACACTAAAGCTACCAAATACGTCTCGGCCTAAATAGAAGACTAGTGTACCTTTGGATATATCTCTACCTGGAAAGAACATTTGGCAACTACCATGGAACCGAGTTGAATATGCAAGAATGGTGTCTACTAGAAACATGCCAAGCAAAGGACGTAATGACAATGCAGGACCAAATCCCATGGCAATGATTACCAAGCTACAGGAAGAGCTAATAGAATTAAGGAAACAAAGCGCCGAAAACATTGAAGCAATACAGGTGTTGAAAAAGAGATTGGGGGATGAGGAAGAAAAGGAAGGAGGCCGACCTCAAACTCACTCAGAAATGGTCGAGTAGGGAACCAACCAACGTATAGCTGATATAACTCACACATCCTTAATGCTCCTAGGAACAAGGAGATATCCCCTTATAGGTGGTATTATGGAGACACCTCTCCCCCTAGGATTGAAAACGCTCCACATGGATAAGTATGATGGAAATATTTACCTAGACAATCATATACATGCTTACCTTACCTAGGTTAGCAAATATTCAACCGAAGATGCGATCTTGTGCAAAGTGTTCCTTACCTCCCTTAAAGGCATAACCCTCACTTAGTTTATCAAGCTCCCTTGATTACTTTGACCTTATGGTTTCCTACTTCGGGACCCAATTCGTCACAAGCAGACTGCACCATCTAACATCCATAGCCATGGTTAACATACGCCAGGACAAGGGAGAATCATTGAGAATGTTCATGGAACGCTTCGGTAGAGTAACACTCAACATCCTTGACCTTAGTCCTGAAGATGTTCTTCACCACATGGTGATAGCTCAACGACCTAGTCTTTTAGCGAACTACCTATGTAAGAGGACCACAATAAGGATGGATGAGTTATGGTAGAGAGTAGCTAAATATATGTGACTAGAGGAATTGAAGGAGTTCAAGAACAAAGTCAGAGCCAAGAATATGCCCGATGAAAAAACCAGAGAGAGATAACACCCACAAAATGACGTCAAGATCTCCTATACTCAAAACACTAAGATTCATCAAGTACACCCCTTTGAATGTCCCCCATGTCTCAATTCTAGAGGAAGCCATACATCTCTACCTCATTACCACCCCAAGAAAGGCCAAGTTACCTCCCAATGCTGATACTACTTGACAATGTTGGTATAATAAGAACTTCAGTCATAACATTAATGAATGCACTACAGTTAGAGATAAGATAGAGGAATTTATCCAAGCAGGACACTTGTGACGCTTTATATCAAGGGAGGGAAAGATAAATCAAAGGGAGCTTAGGTGGTATGAGGAACGAGGACGTGATTACAGAAGATGTTAAAATAATCGTAATGATTATAGGAGACAAGATTAGCTGGCAGAAGGGAGAAATCAACAACCTGACCCCAAACCCCTTTAAGAGGAACCATCAACTCTAATGCAGGAGATTTCGCTGGAGGAAGGTCCTTGACAACCACTAAAAAGAAGCACCTAAGGACAATGCAATTTGTTAATGCAATATCAACATCCATGAGGAGGTGTATGACACCCATCACCTTCACCGATGTAGATTTTAAAGCCATAGATCCCAAGTAGGATAACATAATGGTGACTAAGGTGAAGAAATAATGTTTCACGGTCGAGAAGGTGTTGGTTGATCAAGGAAGTTCAGTAGACATTGTCTACTAAGACACATTCAAAAAGCTACAAATCCCAGAGGACAAGATGCACCCATACATTGACAAAATCATCGATTTTTAAGGGAAATAGTGGAAACCCGGGGATATATAGACCTATACGCCACATTTCATGGAGGCCAACACACTAGGACAATATCCATAAGGTATCTGGTACTTGATGCAAACACCTCTTACAACATCCTCTAGTGACGTCCTTCCATAAATAACTTGTGAGCTATTATATCAACACCTCATCTTACTATGAAATTTCTATCCTCGATAGGAGACATTATCATAATGCATGTGAATCAGAAGACAATGCAGAAATGCTACATCGCCAGCTTGCAACTTCTTGCACCACGATTCCACCACTCCTCTAACAATATAACGAAATATCATCCTCAAAGTGAGCTCAAAGCAGAAGATCTTAACCTAAGAGTGGAGGATGAAGATTGTGTCAAAATAGTGGGGGACAACAAGTCCCTCCCAGCGATGTCAAGAAAGTCTTTAAAGATTAGAACTACTATCTTTGAACAAGAACAGGAAATGTTGGCTACCGTTTTGAAAGACAATATAAGTCATTCTCCTAGATAACATGTGAACGACCTGGTATACATCCCAGTAGAGTGTGTCACAAGTTATCAACTCTCAAGGAGGCCAGGCTTGTGGCCTACAAGAAATTAGGAGAAGAGAAGAGAGAAGCCACCAAGGTAGAGGTGGAAAAGCTTCTACAGATCGACTTCATTCAGGAAGTACGGTATACAACATGTTTGGAAAACATAATCTTGGTTCGGAAAACTAATAATAAATGGCACATGTGCATAAACTACACCAACCTGAACAAGGCGTGTCCCGAAGACATATACCCCTTACCCAACATAGGCCGCTTAGTAGATATAGTAGTAGGTCAAAACATCCTCATCTTCTTAGATGCTGACTCAGGGTTTAATCAAATACCAATGGATCCTAGAGACAAGCTGAAAACGACTTTCATTATTGACAATGCTAACTTTTATTATGAGGTCATGCCTGTTGGCCTCAAAAACATAGGAGCCACCTAGAAGAGGCTTATGGACTAAAAGTTCAAGGACTTGATACGCAAAACCGTTGAAGTATATGTCGACGACTTGGTCGTCAAATTTGATTCACTCCAATACCATGTTCAAGACCTGATCATGTTTTTCTCTATGTTGTAGTCGCATGGCATGAAGCTTAACCTAGACAAGTGTGTGTTTGGAGCGGATGGTGGAAAATTCCTAGGCTTTATACTGACTAACTAAGGAATTGAAGCCAATCTTGACAAATGTCAAGTAATCATCAAGATGCGAAGCCTAAACAAATTAAAAAGGTGTAGAGACTGGTAGGTAATCTCACAACCCTATCTAGGTTCATGCTAAAACTGGTTGAGAAGATCAAGCCCATTATACGGCTCATGAAGAAGTCATCTTATTTCCAATGGGACTCGGTGTGTGAGAAATGTTTTGAAGACATCACACAGTTTTTAGCCTCCCCACTAGTGTTATGAAGACCAGATGCCACCAGGCCACTAATTATATACTCTACGGTAACAGTGTAAAAGGTTGGGAGCAATAACATGTGTACTTCCTCAACAAGATCTTACAAGACATTGAAATAAGGTATAAAATAGTTGAGAAGGTGGCATTATCAGTCCTCACAACATCGCGACGACTAAGATACTACTTCCAAAGCCATAAAGTCATTGCCAGGATATATCACCTTGTCCATAAAGTTCTAAGAAAGCCATACCTAGGTAGGAGGATGGTGGCATAGGCAGTAGAATTGTCAGAGTTCAAAACTCTTTCATCATTTCTTTTCCTTTTTTCCATTTTTATTATTTTTTGGGTGAGGTACTCACCCATACACTTTATTCGTTACTCCATTCCTAACACAATCCATTAGCTCTTACTTTCTTCCTAAGATAAGGGAGAATATAGTCTTTTTGTTTATAAGGTTTTACAATAGGCTTAGAACTAGAAAAATAGGTTTAAAACTCAAAAGGGCTACCAATGAATCAATATTAGGATGGGCTTATTTGACCAAGTAGCTTGAAATAAGAAATGCATCAATCATATCAAATCATTCATATTTACCAAGTTGCAAAACAAATAATCAATCTAAATATTAGAGTATAACATATCAATCGAAAAAATAATAGGAACGACAGATGGTGGTTCATCCTTTACATTAAAGCTCAAAACTCTTTCAAAAAATATTTAATCAAGAAATTCTCAAATTAACTTAGTTAGCAAATTGTCACAATTGAGATCGCAATGGGACGACGAACTAAAAATAAAATTTGTAAAAAATAAAGATTTTGGAGTCGCCACCATAGTTATTATAGGAAACTATGGAAAACCATAAAAAAAGAGCAAGGTCTGCGAAAAATCAGATTTTGGGTCTGGGAGTCGGTTACACGTGGGGAAGGTATTAGCACCCCACAACGCCCGTCATAAGATAGTACCTTTAATTAAATGTGCAAAATTTATGTGATTTTTTCAAAATATTTAATTTTCCCCAAAAATATTAATAAAAGAATGTACAAAAGAACAACAAAACTATTTTTTTGATTTTTTGGGCCCGACGAGGATTAATCCTCGCTCCTACGTAGCTCCATGTGAATGGAGAATCAAGGTTACGTAGTTCTTTATGAGAAATCTATTTGGAAAATTATATGAAAATGATTTCATTGGTTTTATATTATTTTAAAATTTTAGTATTATTTAAAATTTTTAAAATAATATGAAACAAATGAAAGATCTTTTTATTTAAATTTTAGTATTATTTTAAAATTGGTGTCACGCGAGCGGCCGGATAGACACTTCAAATAAATTCTTTTTTTTTCTAATCTTTTATTTTTTATTTTTTTAATCATTTATAAATTTTTACTATTTTTTTAAAGTTATTTTAGAGTAGTTGTAGATGTCATTGCGACGTGAGCAACCAAATAGATATAAAAGAGTAAACAAAGAAAGTTATATTTTATTTTTAGATCATCTGTATATATTTTTAGAAAAAGAAAGTCTAAATTGGATATCATGCGACGCGAGCGGTCGGGCAAACAATAAAGAAATGGGAACAAATATTTTTTATGATTAAAAGAAGAATGAAAATTGAAAAAAACAATCAAATGCTGAAAGAATTGAGAGTGACGTACCTTAAAAAAATTTCAATATCTCCTCACCTTTTCTCTTTTCTTTTTTGTTTTTCTTCCTTTTCTAATTTGTGTTTGTTTTTCCAATAGAGATAAAGATGAAAGGTGTCTATGTAGGTGGTAATGAGAGGAAGAGAGAGTGTAGAGAATGTTTTCTTCTTCTTTTTTTACCTCCTTCAATATGTTTTTTAAAGAGAGATTAGAAAGGAGGTGTGTATGTGGGAGTGGTGATTGGAAAGAATTTAAGAAGTGTAGAGAATTTTCTTCTTTTTAGTCATGGCAGGGTTGTCTATTTATACTCACACCTTGCAATATCAATGCAATCTCAATCTCAACCTTAATTGTAATTAACAATATAAAGAAGGAATTGGTCATGATAGCAACACATTATAGAGATCAAATCAGAGCACAAAATCAATCAAGATCATTAATATTGATTCTATTTGTTAACAAATCAAAGCACAAAAATCAATCCCAACCCAAAGAGTAATATTGATTCGAATTATATGAAGAGATATTGCTTTTAATTATTAGAATCATATCACTAATTTTTCTATCAGAACAAAGGTTGAAGATATTTTGAGTTGTTGGACTCATGAAAAGGGGTATGATAACAAATTAGGCTCTTCCTTCTTCTTTTTTTCTTTTTTTTTTCATATCTCTTTTTTTCTTTTTTTTTCTAAAGTTGATGTTTCAAAATCTTTTTGAAAAAAATTTTGTTTCACATTTTTTTTTATTTTCCATTAAATAAAAAACCCTTTTTTATTATTTTATTTTATTTTATTTTTTGAAAATAAATTTATTCACCCGGACGAAATTGGGTGTTGACACAAATCATAGAAACAATCCATTCATATCAACAGGACTCCTATTTTTCTAGAGTTATGACTATTAGCACAAATGATTTAATGATTTGATGCTTGACAATTTGATGAAGATATATGAAGCCATTGCATTGTGTAAATCTTTTGAAATAGTGCAAGTCAGGCTCGAGTTGCCTTGACAAACTTCATGTAGCTCAAATTTAAGTGAACCAGTATAAAAACTTTGTGGCCTTTTGTTTTCCTCTATCTCTTCTCTCTTTATTTGTGTTTTAAAGTTTCAAGAAATTTGAATTGTACAATCTTTTAACTATTCTTGAGTGATTTGGCACAACCTGAGGCTTGACACATATTTGTATTGCTTATTTGAACCAATCTTGATAAGTCTTTCAAGTTGTTTTTGAGTTAAGTTGCAATTTCGAACTTCTGCAGAATTCCCAGTATTTCAATCGACTGTTTTGATATTTTGATCTATTGAATTACACTACATTGATAACTGTTTAATGCAATTAGCTTTTTACTCCTGTTTTTAGTCGATTAAAAGTGTGCAGTCCAGTAGCACTTGCATTTTTCTGATTTTGTGGTTGATTTGATTCAATTTATAGGTATTTTAAGTTTTCAAAAGTAATCAAAGTTTTATAAAGCCAATTCAATCCTATTCTTAGCTAATTACCCATTTCAATATTTACAATGACCGTCTCAATCACAGTAAAATATTTTTTTGGATGGATTTCTTATGAGACATATTGTTTAAAACTTTTACCAAGTAGAAAATTAATACTTACACAAATTTCTCAAAATAAATCATTCATTTTTTTAAATGAAAATAAATCAAAAGTTGAAAAAAATAGAAAACAAAAATCTTAACTATGATTTGTCTCCTCCAAACTTATTTAAAAAACTGTCTTTGATGGACCTATTTTTGGGAGGAGACAAAATTTTGTGACTTTTGACTCAATCTGGTCAAATGTTAAAATATACTTTGTCTAATTTAATATAGCACAAGTTATCTTGTACTAATTTATTATTTTTTAAACTTTTATCTTCATAAAAAAAATATTTTAGAAAATTTTATAAAAACTTTTCTACGTATCATAAGAAAAAACATGCATGTATCTTTAATTTTCTATTAACAATATTATCAAATAAATTTGAATCTAACATGTTTTCCTATTGTAACAACCTTTTTTTTTTCTTCGCAGCCAAGTCAACAAAGAACACCATTGAAATTTTATTTTAATTTTTCACATCAACAAACTTTATGTGTGAAGCATGTGGCTCCAACTCAATTTCAGCATCATAAGGTGCATTAGGATGATTAACAAGATGATAAGTCCCTTATCTCTAGAGTTTTTTCTTAGCTAATTGCATTATTTTGAGTAGGTTTAATGTGGTAATTAGGAGATATTAGCTTATAATTAGTTTAGTTAAGTTTTTAGGCTAGTTTTACAAAAGTAGCTTAATTAGGTGTTTTTGACACATTTTTAGTATAATCCTTATAATTATTGTTAGTATGGTCTAGTTTAGCACACATGATAGGTTCATAAATAGGTAGTAGCATATTAATTTAGTCTTAGTTTAGATACATAGGCGTAAGAGTAGAGTTGGTGGTCTAGTTGTAGTGTAGTTTTAAGAGATTTTGAGAAGAGTTTAGTGTGACTAACATCCATCAAGGATAGCATTCAAGTGTCCAGAGAAAGTCATGGGAGAATCTAAATCAACCAAAATTGAGTGAAAATTTGTAGAGTTGACTTTTTGCTAGAAGATTTAACTTTTTTATTTTCAATTCCAAATGACATGGCACTTATAGGGGAAGTTTTAGAACACTAAATCACATTTTTGCTAACCTTGAAAGGGCTGAAAAGTGGTCAAAAGATGCATGGAAATCCTAAATCTAATTTTCACATGTTTAGTTCAGTTAGGTGGTTTTAATTTGTAGTTAGCTTCAGTTACTAATCCTAACCTGTTACTTTGGTTTTGAATGCAAGGAGGAGTGTGTGCTAAGGTACTGGAATTGGTCCTAGCTTTAAACAGGTTGATGAGTTGGATGAACCATGATCAAGAGGGCAAAGGAGTGTAAAACAAGCTAACCATGTGGAGGACGAATTGAGAAGTGAAATTAGAAGTTGTAGCACGTTTAGGAGCTTGAAGAAGCATAAGACACAAGGCATGAGACCTTTTCTAGTCCTTGAAAGGTGCTGGAAGAAAGGTCATCTGGGTTACAAGTTAGAATTACAAGTAGGTAGCAAGTAACTAGTTAGTTTTGTTATTTAGTTTTAGTTTGATGACTTGTAATAGGCAATATGAATTCGGCAAACTGATTTACACAACACATAATTCACACATTCACCCAACCATCATGCCTCACACCACACCACGAACCATTCACACTCTCACTCTCTCTACGTGAGAACCAACCATATATCACCATAGATACACTTTTCTTTCATCTTCTGCTGCATTCACTATTTTTGTACATTTTCTTGGATTGATTCGTGAAAGAAAAATTGCATAGTACGAGTTGAACCACAAATCTCTCCTATTGTTGTCTTTTGTAAGATTTTCTTCCATTAGTATTGCTTGAATCATGTTTCCATTGAATCATCTGTGTGCTGAGTATCTTATCCTATTTTCATCCTGTTTGTGTTTCTGCACTTTCTTTGATTGACTTAAAGTTGTGACTGCACAGTAAGCACTAGTTTAAGATCTTTTCTCGTTTGTGCTATTGTTATCTATTTTTTAGTTTCTCTTTTGTCATAACTGAGTTCACATTGAGTTTTGAGTGGTTGAGACGAAAGATTCACTAGATACTTGATTTCATTAGTGAAATCAATGAATTGAAGTAGATGCAAAGTCATCTGACTTCCCTCAAATGTATTTTGAGAAGGATAGAGTGCTTAATCAACCAAAACTCCTTCATGTTACTTAGTTATGCAGAACCATGCGTGACTATATTGTTTCATCAAATTTTCAACTCAATTTCTGTTATCTAATGTGTTTAATGTTTTTTGCTTGTTTTTATTTATTCTGTATTTTATTTTCTTCTTTTATCTCTATGTGACTTCTTTTGTCTCTCCTTACTTTCTCCCCTTCTAAGAGTCACTTTTTTTGGGGGTTTTACCATATTACATTCCTTAAATTTCATGTTGTTCGTGTGTATCAATTTTTTCATCCTCATTTCTAGTTAGTATGTTTTTTCTTTCTATTTGTGTTGCTGTTATTTTTATTTTATTTAGGATTTGTATTTGAATTATAGATGCATTTCTTTTGTCCAGTTTTGTTTTTCGGTCCTTTTCGATTTACAGGTTTCGAGAGTTTTTTTTTCATATATCTTGCCCACTTACTATCTAGTTGAGACGAAAAATAGTTTTTTGAATTATTTTTATTAATGATTAATATTAAAATAAACTCTATAGGTTTGTGAAAAAGTTAAGACTTGAGAAAGAGAAAAAAAGGCTTGAGACTTCAAGATACTACAAGTCCACTATCAAGTTTGCTTTCTAAACAACCAAAACCAAGTTTTATTGTTTTAATTCATTTGTTTTAAATACTTGTCTTTAGTAGTGTTTTATATATTATAATTTTTTATTTCCTATAAAAATATATAAATATGTCAACTAGAAAATTTGAATCAAGCTATTCAAAAATCCAAAAGAAGAGAAGAATTGAGGCATTAATTGCATTACAAAATGGAGCTATGAATAAATTTATAAAAATAGAAAAGAAAAGTGAATTACAACATACATGGTGCACTTTGAATGAACAAGATAATAAGAATATAGATATTGTTGAAAGAAACAATAGAGAAAGAGAAGCAGTTAGTGATGAGGACAATTATGATTCTCAAACCCATGATAATGAGGAAGAGATTGAGAGACTAGATAATGATTCTACTCATCTCAAAAATATATATGATCCAAGCCAATGGAAGAATATTGATACAAATTTGAGAGATTTATTGGAAGAAAAATGTCCTATTAAAATCACTAATATAGATTTTCCTAAGGACATACATTCTAGACACTTTTCTTCATCAAATTATATTCAAACATTTCCTAATGGAGAGAAATACGAAAGAAGATGGCTAATTTATTCTAGAGATTTAGATAGAGTCTTTTGTTTTTACTGTAAATTGTTTAATGTTGTTTCTCATACAAGTAAACTAGCTAATGAAGGTAGTAATGATTGGAGAAATATTAGTAATAAGTTGAAGAGACATGAAATATCAAATGAGCATATTACTAAAATGAATGAATGGATTGATTTGGAAATGAGATTGGAAAAAAAAATAAAACAATAGACAAATATGTTCAAGAATAAATAAATAGAGATAGAGAACATTAGAGAAATCTGTTGTTAAGAATTATTGCAGTTGTTAAAACTCTTGGTAAAAATAACTCAGCCTTTGGTGGAAATAATGAAAAGATTTATTAAGAAGATAATGGAAATTGTTTTAAGTCTAATTGAAATGATTGCAGAATTTGACCCAATTATGCAAGAACATATTCGTCGAATTAAAGATGATGAAATTCACAATCATTACCTTGGGCATAATATACAAAATAAGTTGATAAATTTGTTTGCAAGTGAAATCAAAACAAAAATTATAAAAAAAAAAAATTAGGGATGCAAAATATTATTCAATCATACTCTATTCCTAACACAATCAATTAGCTCTTACTTTCTTCCTAAGATAAGGGAGAATATGGTCTTTTTGTTTATAAGGTTTTACAATAGGCTTAGAACTAGAAAAATAGGTTTAAAACTCCAAAGGGCTATCAATGAATCAATATTAGGATGGGCTTATTTGACCAAGTAGCTTGAAATAAGAAATGCATCAATCATATCAAATCATTCATATTTACCAAGTTGCAAAAGAAATAATCAATCTAAATATTAGAGTATAACATATCACTCGAAAAAATAATAGGAACGGCAGATGGTGGTCCATCCTTTACATTAAAGTTCAAAACTCACAAGGTCAAAACTATTTCAAAAAATATTTAATCAAGAAATTCTCAAATTAACTTAGTTAGCAAATTGTTGCAACTGAGATCGCAACGGGACGATGAACCAAAAATAAAATTTGTAAAAAACAGAGATTTTGGAGTCGCCACCATAGTTACTATAGGAAACTATGGAAAACCATAAAAAAAGAGCAAGGTCTGCGAAAAACCAGATTTTGGGTCCGGGAGTCAGTTACATGTGGGGAAGGTATTAGCACCCCACAACGCTCGTCATAAGACAATACCTTTAATTAAATGTGCAAAATTCATGTGATTTTTTCAAAATATTTAATTTTCCCCAAAAATATTAATAAAAGAATGTACAAAAAAACAACAAAACTATTTTTTTGATTTTTTGGGCTCGACGAGGATTAATCCTCACTCCTACGTATCTCCATGTGAATGGAGAATCAAGGTTACGTAGTTCTTTATGAAAAATCTATTTGGAAAATTATTTGAAAATGATTTCATTTGTTTTATAATTTTGAAGATCTTTTTATTTAAATTTTAGTATTATTTTAAAATTGGTGTCACGCGATGCGAGCGGCCGGATAGACACTTCAATTAAATTCTTGTCCAAAAGCTACATCTTTTTTTGGTGTGTTACAACGTATATATACTTTATTTTCTTCTTCTACAAAAAGGTGGAAAATTTTACAAGACCATATACATAATTTAACTCTTAAATAATTGTCACAAACACGTTGGGAAAGTCATATTGAAAGTGTGAAGGCTGTAAGATTTCAAAGTTCACAAATAAGAGATGTTTTATTTGAATTAGCTGAAATTAGTGATGATCCTAAAATAAAAAGTGAAGTTGATTGTTTAACAACTTATGAACTAGAAAACTTTGAGTTTTTGTTAGGCATGAATATTTGGTATGGCATTTTATTTGCAATTAACTTTGTTAGTAAGAATTTACAATCAAAAGATATGTGCATTGCTTTCATTTTTTGAAAAGTACAGAGAAAATGAATTTGAAAATGCATTGACTTCTTCCAAGGAAATTGCTTTTGAAATGAATATAGAACCTAAGTTTCGTGAAAAGCATATAAGGCGCAAAAAGAAACAATTTGATGAAAATGTTGATAATGAAATTGTAAAATCTTTTCAAGAATCATTTAGAATTGATTACTTTTTGTATATTGTAGATAAAGCAATTACCACACTTCAAAGTAGATTTGAACAATTTAAAATATATGAAGATATGTTTGGTTTTTTATTTAGTGTTAAAAAATTAAAGTCACTAGATTACACATTTTTGAAAGAAAAATGTTTAAACTTTGAAAAATCTTTAAAACATGATAATTTGTTAGATATTGGTGGATTTGATTTATTTTCAGAATTAGATATCTTAAGGGAAATTATAGGTGTGGAAAATGATAAATCAATTGATATTCTTAATTATATAAAAAGAATAGATTCTTTTCCAAATGCATATATAGCATATAAAATAATGTTAACAATTCCAGTGTCACTTGTTTTGGCTTAAAGGAGTTTCTCAAAGTTAAATATAATAAAAACTTATTTAAGATCAACAATGTCCCAAGAAAGATTAAACGGATTAGCCCTATTATCTATTGAAAAAAATGTTAAATGAAATTAATTATGACAATTTAATAAATAATTTTACATAAAAAAAGTTTAAAAAATAAATTTTAAATAAAAGACTTCATTTTTTAAGTTTATTTTACGCCTTCCAATCTCTTGAACCGCACCTTTTATATATATATATATATATATATATATATATATGTATATGGCATAACATATTTTTTTAAGTAATTTGAAACATAATAATTTAACCTTCAAATTAAAAAAAATAAAAAATATTAAATTTATTTTGAAATAGATGAAAGAAATAGTAGGAAATAAAAGTATTTAACCAATAATATGAAAGAGGTTTGAGAATAAGCAAGAGTGGAAGGTAGATGCAAAATGATTAATGAGATTAGTTATCCAAATGGACAACCATGAAACGTTAGAGTAGAGTGCATGAATGTGGTGAATGATCACATCAGTCCGAATGTGTGGACCCAAAATTCTTGGAATCAAGCCGCAAGACAAGCACGTATGTTACTGCCACCAACGGACCATACAACCACTAATTCTAATCAGAGCAAACCCAGGATTCAATCCAACGACAGAATCAAACGATTTTTGGTCTCTTGTGGACCCTTTCAATCAACTAACCAAATCAAACACAAACATAATGGTTAAGACATCAACAAATAAAAGTCATCCCGAACTATCCCAATAAATTTCAAGTAAATTTGGATATACACTTAAATTAATCGTAAAATTGAATTTTTTTTTTGAGTTACAAATTTTTTTTACATTTTATTTTTAGAGTTAAATTAGAATTAGTTTATTATTAAAATTTAATCTAATTAAATCTGTTAATCTAAAAATATATGAATCTAATCTTTTTAATCAAATTTTACTAAATATATTTAATGATTCAAATATATTTTAAGATAATATTTGAGTTGATTATATTAGTATACATTTTTAATCAATGTTAACTAAGAAACATGTTTTAAATATTAAATAAATTTAATAAAATTTGTTTAAAAAGATTACATTCACATATTTCTAAAAATAAAAACTAAATTAATCCAAAATTTTAAAAAAATAATTTTAGTTTTCACTGAAAATTAAAAATTAAAAAATATATTTAATCTTTATGAGTAGAATAAACGTGTAATGTTATCAACCTCAACGTTATTAAAGTGTTCATAATATATATGTTTCACGTTATAAACTGTTTTACGAGGTTGTTTGGCAAAGACATTCCTAAATTTATTCATATTTTATAAAATTGGTACAAAGTTTATAAGTAATTTTACATTTATAAACATATAAATATATTTTAAATTTTAAATTTTATTTTTAAGTTAATTCTTTTATTAAAGTTAATAGTAAATTATATTTAATTATAATTTATTACAAAAATAATTATCAAAATGTAAATTGTTTAAGATTTAATGTATTTATTTTATTTATTTAAAATTAAAATAAAATATTTTTAGAAAAAAAATCCAATATAATCTTGTCCAATCTAATAAATTAAATAGTAATATACAAAAATTAAAATATTAAATTTAAATTATTCTGTATTAATAGGGTTGGAATATTCATGCCTAGGTTGAGTTGCCCTGACTAGTTTTTATATTCTGGTTGATGTGATTGGCCGAGGAGACATGTCTAGTTTCTCCAACAATTTCTCATCAATAATACTAAAAAATGTTAAATATTTTTTTAACCTACTAATAGGGATGACAATGAGGTGGGGTGGGGACGGGTTTTGCTATCCCATACTCATCCCCATAGAAAAAAATTATCCTCATCCTCGTACCGAAACTCAACAGGTATCAAACTTTTATCTCATCCCCATCCCTACCGAGTAACGGGTATAATCTCGTACCCATACCCGTACCTGTTTCCTTCCTACTTCAATATAAATTTTAATTATTTATAAAATAATAAAAAATTACAGCAAAGGAAACATAATATTATTATATTCATTAGGAGGATGATTGTTTCTTCGATATCAAATATTTGAAATAAATTATAATTGTTTACATTTTAGATTAGAATACCAAATAAAATTTCATGAGAACCAAAACATTTATTAAATTTACAAACTGCAAACATGAATGAAACCTAGTTGATAAAATTTAAAAATATTTTAAAAAAAATTTAATGGAAAACAAATATTCAAATTAAAATATTTTTTAAATGTTTGTTTACTTCAATTTTTTAAATTCTAATGAATCTCTTTTTTTTTATACACTAATAAAAATGATAATACATCACTTAATCAAAATGATGCAAATAACAAATAATAAACATAATAATAAAATTTTGACATAGATATTGTATCTTTTGAACTCCAATATATGTTGGATGGTGATAAAAAAATATTCATGGCAATTACATAGAATTTTGATATTGTAGTAAATAAAAGTTATTTATACAATTATAGTGTAAAAATTACAGTATGATTGATATAATGAGTTAGAAAATAAAAACTAATTAGATAAAATGTACTGAAATAGTATTCTACATGATGAAAATAAACATTAAATAAATATATTAAAAAAATTAACAAATGTGTGTCTTAGAAACAATTTGACAAACTATTGAAAGAAATCGCACAAAGAAAAACAAATGTATAATTAAGGGTATGACAAGATGAAAAATACCTTAGACATCTAAGAACACTTTTCAAATATCAATATATATACTCAATGGTTGAGAAATAATTGTTTTAGCGAAACAAAAGAGTTATTCAAATGAAACAAAAATTAATAAAATTAAGTAATTTTTTTATATTACCTAGTAAATAAAGTGAGTGAGAATAAAGAGGGGAGTTGGAAAAGAGTAACTTTTTTTGGAGTTGGAAAAGAGGGGAGAATAAAGTGAGTGAGGGAGAGGAATAGGCATTATGATACAGAAAATCCACTTGCACTGAAAATTGAGTATGAGAGAATGAATTGGAGCGCCAATTGGACTGGGAACTAGTAGGAGCCAAAGAAGGGGAACGCGTTGGTATCAAGAAAGGACTAAGGTTGCAACATGAGCAAGGAATCCAAGTTAGAGGAGCTGCCTTTTGTGTTTAATTTTAAATATATGATTCTGTGATGTATGGAATCCGTGTGTACCTATGAAGTCTACCAAATTTTTGGACTGTGCATGTTTCTAGAATTTTTTCAGAAATGCTTGACGACTTTGAAGACCCGTCATGCGACACATGTGTTCTGAACCCAATTTTCTAGGTTTTGCTATGAACTACCTGGTGGTTGTGTTCTATCTATTAGGCGATGTAAACTGAATTACCTAGTTTTGTGATTCTTTATGATTTTCGTGATGTTTAGGAGGCCTGAATTGAATCCATATGTGTGATCGTGTGAATGGTAATGTGATTGAATGTATGGGAGTGTATTAGTTGATGATAATTGTATGAAAAATAGAATAATTGGGATGAGGGTTCATGATTGGGATTAAGGATGAGTGAATGTGATTTCAAATTGTGGCTGGTGAGTAATTTTATGAAATTGATTGCAAATTGAGTGAGTATGAACTCTATAATTATGATTGAGCACAAATTGGTGGACGTTGTAAGACCCGAGGAATTTAAATAATTAATTAAATAATTATTTAATAAATGCGGGTAATGGAAATCTTTATGACATTAATTATTAGTCTTTATGATGTGGAAAAGTAGTAGCTCAAGTGGATGAGAGTACTTGGTTGTTATGAAAGGACTTGGGTTTAAGTCCTATGTATGCCAATTGTGTGTTAATTTAATTGCTTGTTGTTTTAGTAATATATTTTATCTTGGTGCGTGATATTAAATTCCTAAAGGTGTAGGAATTGGTTGTGCATTGACTTGACATTGTATGGTTGTGTTGAACCTTGGCCTACGTAAATTAAACTTTCTTTTTGCGCTGAGAAACCCTAGGTGCAAGAAGGGGCAACCAAGGGAGCTGGAAAACAACCATAATGGACTGAGACTGTATTTTTGTGAGTGCTGGAAAGAGAGGTTTTCAAAGCTATCATACATGTTTTTGGAAGAGTGAGAGCTGAATTTTTGGAGTAGCAAAGGAAGGTTCTTTGGCATTATAAAGCAAAGATTAGAAGATCATTTGGAGCAAGGATTACAGGGTAAGGAAAACTATTCTTGCATGTTTTTTTCATGTTTGATAGATTGTATTCTGCTAGGATCAAATGCATGAAATTCCCTTATGTTTTACGCTATTTTTCGTATGTTTCTAGGTTTCTGCCCAAAAACTGCCTGGCGGTCATGAGTGTGTCGCTAGGCGAATCATCTGTTTCTGCCCAATTTCTGAGTTCTGCTATGAATCGCCTGACGACGATAAACTACCGCTAAGCAATGTGACGCTGGATGTGACTGTTTTGTGTTGTTTGATGGAGGAGGCCTTGCGACTTTTGGAATTTTATGGTTGGATATTGTGTGTGATGATGAATGCTATTAATTGAATGAAATTAGGTTGTATAATAAATCGTTTGGGCAAGGGCAAGTGGGCGATCATGGGATTATGAGAAGGGATGAAAGTGGACAACCAGGAAATTTATTCCAACGTCTAATTATTATTAAATCTTAGCATTCCTTATGCTTTTTTATTTCTGGGATTGCGTACGAATTCGTCCTAGTGTAGGGCGAGAAGGAGTTGCGGAAGAGTAAAGGATATTTGCACAACGAAAAAAGTGGGAAATTTCACAGAATCTGATACGCCGCCTGGAGGCGCATGATATGCCGCCAAGCGGTAGCTAAAATTTTCCAGCTTTGTAGTTTGACAGTTCTGGAAATCGCAATTTGGGGATTGGTCCATGATATGAAATTTGGAGGGACGAGAAGATTGTGCTTAAGTCTTAATAAATCGGAATGCAAAAATGAAAAGTGTATGAAGATATGGTCATAGTAGGGGTATGTGAGAGTCAATATGGATATGGAATTTAAAACAAAATGAAGGATAATGGTAATTGGGATTATAGGAACTGGAAAGATATGATTTCAGCGGGTTATAAACTTAGAGATGTTGGATAATTTTAATATGGCAGGTTAAGGAATTCACCATAAATTGTGTAACTTAATTGGAAGGTAATTGAGTGAAAAGTTTTGGTATCATTGTAGTGCAATAGAAGTAAGTTGTCTGGTTGTAAGGTACTTGGTGGTCTTTTTCCTAAGCTTGATTGGGTTATTATACAATGATAGAGTACTTGGTAAACTCATAGGCCTTGAATAGAAGAATTGACAATTGTGAATTTTAGGTACTTGAACCATATGTGCGTGGCAGGTTACCAAGAATTCGACTTGAGGATTGAGAGTATGGTAATACCTTAAGAGGTATGTTGAGAGTATAGGAAAATCTGTTTCGGTGCTAAAAACTAGTAGAATCTCACTACTGGTGTAGTGCCTGGCAGTCTACGAATGTCCGCCAAGTGATAGGACCAATAGAGGTGTGCCTGCAACGCGTAGCGCTTGGTGGCATGGTGTGATCTGCCAGGCAATAGACCCTAAGACAGTGGCTCTGGATGCATCTTGGCGCCTGGCGACGAGTGTGTTCCGCTAGGCGATCTGCGCAGGATTTTCGCTTGGCGGCGCTTAGGTAGCTCTAGGCGATAGCTCACAGCCAGGAACACTTTCTTGCTTTTGTTTTCATACTACGGTGTAAAACTTGGATAAGGAGATGTTTTGCCATGAACAGGTAGGTTCATGGATGGTGGTGAACATGTGATGATATGAGCGGGGAGGTTCAAATCCTGATACTCTCGTGTGGGGATACGAGCGGGGAGGTTCGTATGTTCCGTGCTCACACTTGAGAGATGCTGCGAGCGGAGAGGTTCAGAGATGGTGGATCACGTGTATTGGACTACGGGCGGGGAGGTCCGTAGAGTTGAACTACGAGCAGGGAGGTTCGTAGAGGCAGGACCACGAGTGGGGAGGTTCGTGTGAGCATCACATATCCCAAGTCCATGGTCAATTATTTGTGTGAATTGAAGGTTGAAAAGCCTTGGGGTATTAAGGTCTTGGCCAAGAACTAAGTTGAATAAAATAGTTGGATGTATTTTGATTTTATTAACTTATTAGTTAATCATTTATGAGCTCATCCTTTTTGTTTGTGTTTGACGATGATCATGTGACTTGTTACACGGGAGCAGACAATATTCCAAGTGATGTTGTTGATGCATAGCGATGGAGAAAGGGATAGCATGGGACTTTTGGTTAGAGATTCTGTTTATGTTTTGTTTTCATGTAGCCGATGGTTTGGAAATTGTAATTCATTTATGAACTGGTTTATTTAATTTTAAGCGCAATGAATATTTTTCAAAGTTTCCCGCATTTAGGAATAATAAAATTATGATGCTTGACCTTCAATTATTATTTATTTATTTTAATTAAGTGATTTCCAGTAGGAATGTTACAAACATTGCATCACTAGAATGAATATTGGGAAATTAGGGTTCACATCGGTGCAGGAAAAATTTGGAATTTGCCTAGGATTGTATGCACCGCGTGGTGGTACTTGAATTGTCGCTAGGCGACTGACCATTGCAGATGTGCAATCTAACTTTGTTCTACATTGGGTGTGTTGGGGTTTTATCTGGACTTCTTAGAGGATAATGATATAAATTGGACAAGGGGTAATGGTAAGGGAAAATGCATGAAAGATGACTTCATATTGGTACTAAACTGGATTTATCATGAGTTATTAGAGTGTAATAGGAGTTGTTTGCTTGGACAGTGGCAATGTATAGTTTTTATTTTGGGAACTTCCCTTATGTAAAATTGTACTTTTGGTCATAACACTACTGGTATGGCTCCTAGCGGCGCGGGGCAAGCCGCCAAGCGATAACGGCCAACACAGTGGCCATTAGAACGCTTGGTGCCTAGGAAGGTTTCGTCAGGCGATAACTGTCAAACAGGGACTTTTGAAGTGCATGGTGCCTAGCAGCATGTGGTGCTGCCAGGCGATCTAGAGTGACATTTCGCTTGGAGACGTTAGAGTTGCGTCAGGCGATACAACATGCAGGGATGGTTTGTGTTGGAAGATTTTTACACAACTTTGGATGAAGGCCTTGAGGAGATGACTTGCTAGGGCCCATTTACGAGTTGTAGCTTGTGATGGGGAGTTAAACACGTGGACATTCTAGGTTGTAGCCTAATGGTAATTGGAATCCCGGTGTGAGCATGTGAGTTATGGCTCATACGGATTGGTTTCACTTGATTTCCCTTCACGAATTGGAGTTAGTGAGGTTGGTAGTCTTGTGATAAATACAGATTGTGATTCATATTGGGGAGCTCCACTCGGTGTTACGGATTGTAGTTCGTAACAAGATAATTCTCGCGTGTGATCTACAGGTGGTGGCCGGTTGATGGTGGAACCACAAGTTGGAACTTGTGGCAGCAATGGTCATCTTAAGGATATCATCAGAGTGTGTAGAATCGGGATGCGCACGAGGGTGGTGTGTGATTGCTTGTGTTTGAGGATGGTAGTCCTTAGAAGGGTCGTTGGTTTAACTTAATAACCGGGATTTGGGTTAAATTGTATTGTTATATATTTCTATTATTTTGAGCTCACCTTATCTGTTTGTGTTTTGTGATGATCGTGTAACTTGATACACATGAACAAATGGTGTTGCAGGTGAGGACGTGGGTGCTTAGCGCCAAAGAGAGGGCTAGTGGGGATTTAACTAAAGACTTTTTTCTTTGTATTGTCCTTTTAGTATTTCCCAACTTAATTTGTAATGGTTTTGGAACATGATTTTGCTAATAATGTAAGCACATGACATTACTCATTTTGACACAATAAATAAAGTTTTAAATTTATAGGAAGGATGTTACACCCAAACATCCTACACTAAGAAAAATGAGTCCTCTCAGCACAATATTTAGATTTCTCTCAGCAAATGGAAGGAAAGATCGTCAAATCGGCATTTGCCTAGAAGTCAGGAGAGAGTCTTCTAAAGCCAACACTCAACCCAGGGATGAAATGAATATAGTTGCATAAGAGCTCAAATAGTGTGTAGTCGCATATGAGAGACAATCCTGAATCTTGTGTAATCCCAGTCAGAGCGAAAAACACCTCCAACCCAAGAGGGATCTAGGGTATGTACCCTACAAGTGCCCTTTTGCACAACTCCTCAAGCTGAGCTCGACGACAATAAGTATGACAGAACATCAGATGTAGAAAGTACATACCAGGCTTATATTACATAAGTTAACATAATATCCAGAGACACTTGTGTTCATTGTTGGGTCTTCAATACCGCCTTCAAGGGGAAAGCCTAGGAATGGTACTACGAGTTACGACCTCAGTCCATAAATGCATTTAGCACCTTGTTGTGATGTTCGTTGCTCGGTTTGTAGATTGAAAGTTGGTGCTAGCCTCATCCATCTGTCTTAAACACGTCGTCCAAAGTGATAATCAACCCTTGCCATAATTTTTTATTAGGTTCAAGAATACGACTAACGAGGTTTCCGATCTTCAACCATGATGCATTATGTCCAAGCCCATTCCTGGACTCCATTATCAACGAACTACCTTAGAACACGGAAAAGCTCAAGATATGAATAGCCTCACACATATCCATAGAAGAAAATCACAACAAAATATCATGAACCTCAAAAGGACCTCTCAAGTCAAAGAGGGTCATCCTTCCGATAACCAAACTTTTAAGAATCGGTGTACAAAAATTAAATGTTCTTATGTATATTAATTTTTCTACAAAGTTCATAAAAATAAATATACAAGTTTGAAAAACTAAACTTTTAAACACTAAAATGAATTTTAAAAATTGTTAATAACAAAAATACATGAAAATAGGTAAATGTGTCGCTAATATTATTTTAATATCTAAAAATAGCATAATTATTAAAAAAAATCTCCAAGTAAAATAATTTACATAAAAAAAATTGAATCTAGCAAATTGCGAATATCAGTTTCTTGAGCGAGTTCCATTCCAAGCAATAAGTCTCATTGGCAAGGGCGGAGGGGGTGTTAAGCTCAATAAAAAAGTTAGCCAACACCTACGCTTTAATAGGCCCACATGGTTTATAGAGATGTATTATGCCGGTTTGACCGATCACTTCATCATTCTCCCTACAAGATTTGGCTTTTGAAGTATCTACGTAATAGGGAGGTTTATAATACTACAATGATATTATATTATATATATATATATATATATATATATATATATATATATATATATATATATTCTGGTCAAAAAAAGTGTTAGATAATTCTTAAACGAAAATAAAAAGAAAGAAATATTTTTAACCTTAGCTTAAAACTTGCTTAGGTCAAAAACAATTTGTCCCTTGACCATGAGAGTAACATTCTTATTTATAGTAGATGAATCAGTTACAAATATTACAGATATACATAATAATCTTAAAGATAATCATCAATATCTTCCTAAATCTCAACCAACCTCAATAATAACTGATGTAATATAATAATTACATAATATTCGTTAGCATTCTTTCCTTAATCTTAGCTTCCTACAAGAAGATTGATTTGTTATCCTTACTGACATCGACTATATGGCAATACAACTCTACACCTCTACTCATCCTTGCTCAAGCGTCAGCTTGTTGGCGATGCCACTTCATATCTCTGTTCTTTGTTGATCATCACCCTATCATCGGTAATATATCGATGCATTGTTTTTGGACAGGTACAATATATGTAACATCCCATTTAAATATTAACCTTAATTAAATGCAACATCACACATAATAATATAAAGAACAAAGTCATGGAATATAAACACTACTCCTTACAGTTACCCAAGAATGTTTAGAAGGAAAACTTGGGCACACCACGATGCCAATAACAAGACAGAGGAAAAGTCTAACAGTAATAAAGTAAATGCCCCAAGGGTAAGGAAATACATGGGTTATAGCCCTAAAGAAAATTCAGAAAATGTGGGGCCGACCTAAGATAAGCTATGCAGCGGAATCTCCACACTACAACAAAAATGACTTTAGGCAACACTAAATTTGTCCACGACTATAAAAGCGTTGCCTAATCATAGTATAGGCAACAATTTTACACGCATGACTTAAAGTATTCCAATGGCAACACTTTACAAAATGTGGATACTTTACGCCACATTTATTTCCTTGTTGGCTTTAGATGTGTGGGCTATACCATAAAATCGTTGTTGTAATAAATTTTAAAAAATAACTTTAATAACTTCGGAAATATAAATTTTAGCGCCTAAGTATCAATGTGTTAGTGAAATCGGTATCTAGGGAAAAATGAAAAGCCTGTAATTCTTCCCTCCATGTTGTTAATTCTTAGTTCTCACTCACTCACTCAATGTCCAAATTAAAACCTATTTCTGTAAGGGCTCCCTCTTCTCGACTCCATCACCTCATGCGAAACCCGCTTCGTCTTCTCGACTCCATCACCACCTACGAAACCCGCTCCGTCTTCTCGACCCATCACCACCTGCGAAACCCACTCTGTCTTCTCAACTCCATCACCATCTGTGAAACCCTTCACACCGTCACTACCAAAAAAACGAAACCGACGGTCAGAATCCGTCGGTAATATGCATAATCCGTCGGTAATAACGTTTTACCGACGAACTTCCGACGGCAACAAATCCGCCAGTAAACCGCGTGTCGGTAATCATTTATCGACGGATTGTTCAAGTTCGCCGGTAATTACCGATGAATTGTTCAAGTCTGCCGGTAATTACCGACGGAAACATCCGTCGCTCTGACTGCCGGTTATTACCGACAGATTATGCCGTCGAAAATGTGGAGAAGACATCACAAAACAAAATTTTGAGGGAAATTCAAATCTACCTACAGAAAACACAAAAATCAACTAGAAATTGGTCAAAATGAGCTTAAGACTATCCAATCAGCAAAGGAAATGTTGAGGAATGATGCAAAAACAATGTATTCAGTATATGAAAGATGAAAACTAAGCTAAAAGTGAGCAATATCAAGGAAAACGAAAACTGAGGTGGAGACTAACTTGTATGGCTAGTTTATGAATCTCTAGTCTAGTTAAATACCTAACTTCATTATTTTTTCATTGAATTAGTGTGACTAAGTTGTGTGGCCTATTTTTATGCAGAAAAAGTAAACCAAGGACAGAAAAACTAACAAAAACAAAGAAAGAATGTAGTAACTTGGCTGAAAAGTTGAAAAGTTGACCAAAAGTTGACTTTTTGCCTTTTTTCTCTAATCTGAAATCTATTATGCGAAACTGGTATAAACGGAACCAATGACCTACTCAAGAAAGTTAAAATGACTCACAGATCCTAAGGAACAACTCAAAACTAAAATCCTACCGAAAACTCAAAATTTCACTACCTAAAACCTCTAAAAACACCCTAAAGGTAGGCTAAAACTAAGTTTATGCTAAAGCATGGGAAGAACTACCACTAAAATACCTAGACAAGGTTAAAATGACTTAAGAAAACTTAATCCTAAGTCACAAACTATCTCCTAAATGATTTACCAAAAATCACTACCTAAAACCAAGACTAGTCTACAAAATTGACCCTTTTGTGTATGCATGTACTAAGCTAACCTATGAAAGTTTAATCTAACTATCCTAACATGTTTCTAATGGCAAAATATGAATAGAAAACAGCTCACACTGCTAAAACTTATTACAGCTCAAAATCTAGCTACCTAAGACCTAAAACTACCACTAAACTATGCTAAAACTCCAAAAATTTAGAAATTAAATAAACTACTGCACATAACTTTTATAGAACTACTTGGAAAACTTCCAATTATCAAAAGAAAGGTTGAGAACAGATGAGAACTCAGAATTAACAACCTAATTCTAATTTGCCTAGTAAAAACCCAAAAAATGAACTAGAAATGGTCAAAATGAGCTAAGACATCCCAATTCAGCAAAGGAAATATGAAGCAATGGAACAAACACATTGTAATTGCTATATGAATGATGAAAACTAATGTAAAAGTCTGCAATAACATGCTGCACAAAAATTGATGTTTGGAGACCCAAACTTTAACAATTCCACATAAAACATGTGCATGAAATAAGCAGTACAATAAAATTGGTAAAAACAGCACCAATGACCTACTCAACAAAGTTAAAATGACTAAAGGAGCCTAAGGAACAACTCAAAACTGAAATCCTACCTAAAACTCAGAATTTCACTACCTAAAACCTCTAAAGGTAGGCTAAAACTAAGTTTACGCTAAAGCATGGGTAGAACTACCACTAAACTACCTAGACAAGGTTAACTACTCATATTTAGTAGTTATATAAATACAATCTGAACTAAGTGAAAACACACTATTTTTTCAGATTTCAAAACAATTCCAATTTAAGTTTCTTTCTAAGGGGGTTTCTCTCTCCCTTTTTAAGATTGAGGTCTCATAACCTAATTGATATAGGCTCATACTATTCAAATTTTTGGCAGCTTTGAAACTCTATTCACTACCTTTAATGCAATTCATATTTTCGTTAATCATACCCTATGTAGGTCATATTTTTAGAATGAGATTATTATATGGGAGCTGAAAAATGATTCTAAACTACTCTCATAAGACTTATAAAAAATTAAATTTGTGGCTTTTTTGTATGAAAGTTGAGATTGATTCAATGGTTGTGGTTGTGGCTGTAAAGGATGCCCAATTTCACAGTTTATCACCAATCCCTATGGCTGTTAAGGATGCCCAATTTCAAAGTTTTTGAAATAAGAACATAATTAAACTTGATGCACAATTTGATCAACGAATTGGTTCAAAACTACACCAAATCCCTAATCAACCAACTCACTTAAACAAAAAATAGAACACATCACTCAATAAGGGATCGAGACAATGAAATGGGAAAATGGCACACACCTAGCAATGACCACTGAATTGGGAAACACAACCCAATGAGACATGCTTGTATGAGACATGAACACATTCACACAATGAATCAATCAACTTAATAACTTAATGGAATCCAAAACAAAACCAAACAATCAAATTCGGATCCAACAAAGCAATCAATTCAAAAGGGCAGTGAAGTCAGAAAGGGAAAATTGATCAAACCTAGTGTCTCACGTCTCTTGCAAACAACCCACAATATTGCAGCTTTCACGCCTGCCCGCCACTGCTAAACCCAACCGGACATTATCTCCCCTTACCAATTTTAGAATCAACGACAGTGAGAACAAGTTTTGGGATAAAATATTCAAACAAACATCATGGCAGTTGACACTTACCACTACATTGACGTTGCCGGAGAACGCGTCGTCGTCCAAGACCCACACACACTACGCTACAAGAGGCTCACGTCGGAGAATGCACGAAGAAGATGAGGCAGCGGTTGATTGCGCCAGAGAACGCACGTCAGGGCATGAACGGAAGAATCACAGTGGAGCGTCACACGCGGTGGTCACGGTGATTTTCTGAAAGGCATTGGGTTTTCGTGATTTTGGGGGAAAGGGGTAAACTGAAAATGGTTGAGGGGAAAGTGAAATCTTATTTTCATTTGGCCGAGAATTTTCCGAAGGATCTTCTCCGTCGGTAAATATGAACACGTCGTCGGTAACTTACACCTACGACATTACCGACGGAAGGATCCGTCGGTAGATAAGAAACCCAATTCACATAGGACATTACCGACGGATCTTTCCGTCGGTAAATAAATCATCAATATCCATCGGTACCTCCGTCGGAAAATAAACTTTACCGACGGATAGTTATCCATCGGAACATATTCGTCGGTAATCAATAAATTTCTTGTAGTGCGTCCATCGTCAATCGGCTAACGACTTACCACCGTCGTCATCGTGTCGTCATCAGTTCTCGTGGTTGCCGCACGATTCACCTCGTCGTCTCACGATTCAACCTCGTCGTCGCACATTCACCTTTATCGTCGCATCGTCGTGTCAATTATTGTCGTTGTCATGCTATCATCGATTCATCCTCGTCATCGCGCCATGATCGGTTCACCTTCGTCGTCGTGCAATCATCATTCATTGTCATCGTCTCAGCATTTCGTGTGTCTCTATTCTCTGGTACGCTCCACTTTCAGATAAATTTTTCATTTTAGTTCCAAAAACGCAAGTATGCTAGCCTGAGGTGGTTTAAATGTGGGAAGAAAGGGTTGTGGACTGAATTAGAGTAAAAGTGATATTCTATGAGAGATGATGAACCTGTGATAGGTATTCATCTGTTGTTTCTTCTTTGCGCTGACCCAGGGGTGTACCATTGATGCACATAAACCGTAATTCATCCATTTTTGCTTTCGAATTAGAGTTTTTCTTTGTGTTCTTCTTAGGACTTTGGTCTTGGGAAGGTTATGTTGTTGTGGGGTTGAATAAAAAATGTGCTTGTAGGCACGTTCTGCAGCTATATGTTTGTGTGCATGGGGTTTGTGTTTATGTGCATAATCTTTGTTTTTGAGGGTTGGAGGCTTCTGTAGGTCTTAGAAACTGAATAGTAAGGCTTTTGTAGGTCATAGAGCTCAACAGGCGGCATCACCTTACTATTCATTTTTTTTTGTGAGTGCTTTTGGATTATGCTTGGCTTGACGTGCATCCATCCTCTGATGTATTGTGTATCACTACAACATCATCATTAGCTGCTAGTTTTTTGTTTGTTGGTATGATAATAATATCTACTGTTGGCTTTAGGTTGATCCTACTCTCCTTTTAGATCTAAGAGAATTACTATTGAGCTCTATTACTTCCAAAAAATAAATTAAAAAACATTATGTCATTATTTTTCACTAGTTATTTGTAGTACTATAATTGATTTTCAAGTTATTGAAATATATTCTGTCTAAGGATGATGTGTTGACCTGAGTAAGTACATTTTTCATAGCTTTAAAAGATAAACTAGGAGTAGAGGACACAAATTCAGAAAATTGAACGTGCTCTTAAAGTTATTGAGGTATGTCAGTGCATAAATTTTCTTGTCTATGTTGTGGAGGCAGGATGCTTGATGATATTTTTGACTGAAGTCTTTTGATTTTCACCTAATATTCTTGTTTAGGAAGAGATGGTGAAGGCTAAGTTTGAGGCAACTATCATAGAAGTAAAGTTGAGCACGGTAATAATTCCCCATTTCAGTGACTACCTACACCATTATATCATTCTTGCCTGTCTGTAAATTTTGATAGCCATTTTAATTATTGGTGTTGTGCCTTCTATCTGAAACTGAAGAATTTCTTTGTCACTTTATTTATAGTCTTGCACAATTATGAGTAGTTCCTTCAAAGAAAAATTATCAGGGGAAGAAAACTATTTTCTTGGAATAAAATTATTTTTCATTACATCTCCTACTCTTCTAGGTGCTACAAGACTTTAGCTTGTGTGAATGGAAACTTTTGGGTAGGGATACAAATTCTTATTTCTATCTTTTTATGAGTATTGGATGTATCATTAAAGAAAGTAAGTTGTTATTTTCTAAGTTTGGTTTTCATGTGTATAATATGGACCTTATGGAAAACCAAATGCTGAAAAATATTTAAATTTATTTGGTTCACCCTCTCCACACAGATGTTAGTTACTTGTATTAGTTTCTTTGGTAGGATTTTACACGCGATGTGTTAGTTACTTGTATGAAATTAGGTGTCTTTTTCACACAGTTTCAAGGTTTTTACCATGGCTAAAATTAAATCATTTATTATATATATTGACTCAACCTTTATTATTGATATAAATATTTCTATAATGGTCATTGGATATATTGACTCGACCTTTATTATCTTATACAATTTTAACTTCGAAATAGTTATGTCTAAGAAAAAAATAAGAGGACCAACTCAGTGCTTACAAATACATGCAAGAGGCATTGAAGACTGTCAAGAAATTATATTGGATGATGATGTAGCAACTAAAAGATTGTCCATATGATATTTCTAAAGATCATTTCAAGCAGTTGTTGACATATTGGTAAAATTCCACTATTCAAGTAAGTTATTGCAACTATTACTATTATAAATTCAAACTTTCTATCTAACTTAATATTTTTCTCTCTAATATATAATGCAGAGCATTAGTGAAAAGAATGTTGCTAATAGAGCTAAGCAAAAGTATATGCATCGAATGGGACCAATAAACTTTTCTAGAATTCGTGCTCAATTGGTATTACTATTTCAATACTTTACTATTTCTTGCTTTTCCATATCTAATGTGAAAATTTATTTTAATCATATTTATTAATGCAGCTTGCAAATAAGAATGAAGGGGAAGAAGTGACTCGTGCTGAAATGTTCATCAAAACTAGTCAAGGTCTTAAAGGAAAAGTAGTGGATGAAGAAACACAAAATGTTATTGTAAGTATTTTACTTAATTAAATATTAAATATGTCTAAAATTTAAAATTGATTAGTCTTCATTGTGTTTTCCTATTAGGCTACATTTCAAACTTCCATTGAAAATTCAAATGAGTCATTGGAAGAAAAATTTGAATCTTTGCTTGGAAAAGAAAAGCCTGGTCGAGTGTGTTGCTATGGAAGGACTATGACACCTACCATGTTCAAGAGAAATGAAAACATTGCTTCTATAAAAAAAAGAATGTGAAGCTAAAATGAGTAGCATGCAAGAAGAAGTGAATGGTATGAAGGCAATGATGAAATTAATGCTTAAGCAACAAAATTCAGAATTAGATGATGATGATGATGATGATATAAATGAATTGATGACACGTCTTTTGTGCAAAGAAAGTAGTGCAGTAGGACCTCATTCATCTGCATCAACATATAATCCTAATTCAAATGATTATCAAGTACAAGTATAGTTAAACACAAATTGATCAAATGCTAGTGCTGCTGAATTTTGCCACTGATTGGTGTTTACAAATGTATATATTGATCAATAATTATGCTACTGGATTTATTGGGCAATTAGCTTTATTGCCATTTTGCAACTTAGTATATGGTTCATTCATTATCTCCTTGGCGAGAAAGATAAAAAATTATAGTGATATAATTGAACTTGTATAGATATCCAAACCAAGAAATTGGTATATAATTGTAATTATTTAAGTTTTTGTTGTTTATATGTGGTGAAACACTATTGACGATTTGAATTCCTCTACATTATATATTATTATTTTATCAATTAAGACTTGCATTATTTTTGTTTTATTAGTTGGGATTTGGCTAAGAGATAAATTGAACTTCTCTTTTTGTTTTAGGATGTTGGTGAAGATCAAGAGGATGAAAAATGATAAAAAATTCAAATGGTATATGAAGATGAAGAGGAATGAAAGTACAAGATAAATTGTACGTTTTCTTTTTTGGAGAACATAATACTTTTTAATTAGTTGTAAACACTTTTACTTATGGAATTGTACACAATATTACAATATAATTTTGCAATATATGAAAATTTTCAATTTCATATTATATGTTAGAAGTTTCTTATTTAATCTATTTTATTTCTACTATTTTAATAGAATAAATATATTTTAATTAATATTGTTCAAATAAAATTATTAATATTTCATTTAAAATAGTATTGTCTAAATGTACAGATAAAATTAAAATTAAATTTTAAATTATTTTACATGATTCAATTTTTATAAGCCTTGTTTAAACAAATTTATTTTGTTCCACACTTTCATAAATGTGGCCTATAGAAATAAGCAACATGAAAAAAATTGTTGCATTATATTGGCCAAAGAATTGTTGCCTATTGGAACATTTTAGGCAAAGTTTTTTAATTGTTGCATAATAAGCAACAGTTTTTGAATTTCTTGGCCTAAATGGAAAAAACCCGTTGCCTATAGGCCACGACCACCTATGCAAAGATTGCAAATTTGTTGCCAATTCGTTGTCTAATCTTGAGGCCACAGTTTTTTTACTTTAGGCCATGGTTTTTGGTCCATTGTCTAAAGTCATTTTTTTGTAGTGCCATTACCCTGTTGACCACGAGGAGTTCTCGCATCTACTCCCATTAATAAATTGATGATCATCGCAAAAAGAGAAAACCACACACAGAACATACAAACAAGCAAAAAGGGTAAGCTAGAGTAGAAAATGATTTATCATGCTATTTCATACAATTTTATAGACAAAGATACATAGATCAACCAAGCATGTGAAGACTCGCAAACAAAACACTAAGACTCACGACACGATTATTCGGATACATATAATTAGTCAGATTCACCGGATGCTTGCACTTGTGATGACCTCTACTGTTCTGTAGAGCCAATTGCCAATGGGTTTCATCCTTCCACTCACAAGGTTAGTCTTCAAACATCTAAGGCCATTATCTTGCCGAAGACTAGGGCCTCCTGCTACTCACACCACTTGAGTTAGTACGCTCTACGTGAGACTCACTAACTCTTTAGAGTGTCATGATGCAATCCTTACTTTAATCCTTCCTAAATTATCTAATGAGGCACCACCACGAAACTCGTGGAATTACGTCCTAAGCATGAGGCACCACCATGAGCTTCCACTAACAAGGGTCATGGAATTACGTCATGACCATGAGGCACCACCACGCAACCATCGTGGAATTATGTCCTAACCAATGAGGCACCACCATGAGATCTCACCTAGAGATTCATGGAATTACGTCCTGATCAATCAAGCACCACCACGACACCTTCGTGGAATTACGTCCTGACCATACCAAAAATCATGTTTCACCAACCAAGTATGAAATTATCGTGCATACCAATCTCATTCCAATATATTATCAACCATTCAACCATATTTCATATGTATACCATGCCAAACTCATCAATTCTAACCCATAAACCATTCAATACATGCAAATTCATTCATTTCATGCTTTAACATAGCAATTCGACCAAAATATGTGGCAAACACGCAAGAACAACGAAGAAAATAGGTCCTGGGCACATTCTCGCCCAGTTCTCACTCAGGTTGAAAGGCCTCGCTCAGGCGAGAAGGTTCTCTCGCTCAGGAGAGCTTCTTTCGCCTAGGCGAGAGCTCGAAAAGTGGGAACAATGGTCTTCTGCGCTCTCTCGCTTAGACGAGACCTCTTTGCCTGAGCGAGACTACACCTCGCTCAAAATGAAGGCTCGTCGCCTGAGCGACAACTCGTGCAGAAGACCTGGGTGAGCCTCTGTTAGTCCCGCCTAGGCGAGACACGCTCACTTGGGCGTGAAAACTAGTGCTCACCACTTTTGTCTTGTGCAACAGCTAAACATTCAAGAACCAAACGACATTTACCAATGTTACAAGCCATCACAACAGTACTTAAGCATTTTAAACACAAAAACGAAGCTACAACAAGCAGATTAAGAGTAGAAGAATACCAAAGGCAACATGAAGACTTGCGATGGGAGAACGAGGTGTCTAGACACCTACTAGAAGAATTCGTTCGTACTTTTCAACAGAACAGAAGTATGAGAGGATGTCATTCAGAACCTAATCAAGGAACGAATTTCCAGCCATTTCTAGAGAATATACTACTAGAACCAATACCTCTACACTGTGTGTTCCTAAAGGCGAAAATGTTCACAAGACATCAGGACCCATTGGCACATGTGAAAATGTTTCGAGCCCAAATGCTGATATGTGGGGGAATTGATGATATCAAGTGCAAGATGTTTGTGGTCACCTAGAATGAAGCAGCTCTAAATTGGTTCAGTAGCCTTCCAAAGCACATGGTAACATCCTTTGACGAATTTTCCAGGATGTTCATTGACCATTTTGCGGTTAATAAGCCCAAATTAGTCAACGTGGGATACCTGTTCGATTTAAAGCAAGAAAAAAGGATACTTCAAAAAAAATTTAAGACACTTCTATGAAATGTCTATGCAGGTGCCACCCCTAAATGAAGACATTTTTGTATATGCATTCATCAAGGGGTTGAGGGTAGGGAATTTTGGAGAGTCTTTAGTGGAAAGAAAACCATAGAAAATGGTAGAGGTGAGAATGAGGCCTAGGTCTCAAATCAAGCTAGAGGAAGAAATGATGAAAAAGAGAGAAAATGAACGAAAAGAAGTAACTGGGAGAAAGGATATAATAGATAATAAAATGAACCTAAGAAGGCAAAGTTGGGAAAAAGAAGAAAGATATCAAATACCATTAAGGCCAGTGGTAAAAAGGGGACGAGAGACAGAAGTACCGGAGTTGAACATTTCCTAGGGAGAGTTGGTGAAAAACATTTATGTGGCAAAACTCCTAGCTTTTCCAGCACGAACTAAGGTGAAGATGGGACCAAATGAGGAAGCTTGGTGTCATTTCCATAAAACACATGGACATGATACGAATAATGGTTACACGTTACAGACTCAAATTGAAAGGTTAAAAAAGGAGGGATTTATCGAGATGTTTCTAAAGCGCGACCAACATGAAGAGGTCAAACAACTCAGTGTCATACGTCGATGGTGTGGTGATCAAGTCAGAGAAGGCAAATAATCATATGAAAGACTTAGAAAATTTCTTCAACGTGGTAAATAAAAAAATACATTTTTATTTTAGTTAGAATTTTCGTTGTAAACGTACTCTTTTTTCCTCACTATAGATGAGGTTTTTAATGTGGCATGAATAAAAATGAGAAACTTCACAAGAGAAACAAAAAAATTCCCAACTAATTTGGTCGAGTAATTAGTCTCCCAAATGACGATATACTTGTTGGTCGAGCAGTTAGACTCCTAACTAATTTTCTCAAGCAATTAGTCTCCCAAATGACGATCTACTCATTGGTGAGCAGGCAGACTCCCAACTAATTTGGTCGAGCAATTAGTCTCCCAAATGAAGATCTACTTGTTGGTCGAGCAGTAAGGCTCCCAACTAATTTGGTCGAGCAATTAGTCTCCCAAATGACGATCTACTTGTTGTTCGAGCAGCCAGACTCCCAACTAATTTGGTTGAGTAGTTATTCTCTCAAATGACAATCTATTTATTGGTCGAGCAACAATACTTGTTGGTTGTCCAAGACTGTGTGTCGGGTATAACACTTGTTGTTGATGAGTTTGTGTAAATACATGTGAAAATATAGATTTAAATGATTGATACATATGGTGTGTGATGGTGCATTTTGAGTCCTAATATGATTATTAGATGTTAATTTTGAACGATAAATTTGATGATTAAATAGTATCTGTATTGTGTAGGAATAAATTGAAATCAGTTTTCCTAGATGAACCAGTAAAGGTAACTTTTACTGGTGTGGCTCCTGGCGATGCAGAATTGACCCGCCAAGCAAAACCCACGCAATGTGACAGTTTTGGAAAAATAGTGATATGGCGCATGGCGACGTGAGGAGTGACACCAGGCGGTATGTGTGGATTCTTCACCCAATGACACTTTGGCAGCGCCAGGCAGATACGGCTGCGGTTGAGATTTTTATGTTTGTGATGTTGGGCTTGAAGGACTAAGTCCTTAGGCGATCTAGGATGTGCTTGGTTTGAGTCCCGAGCGAGAAGTTCGTGATGGGTGGACAACATGCGAAATGTGAACGGTTTAGTTCACCGAAGGTACTCCTGTTTGGGATGAGTGAGCGAGAGAGTTCATTTCATGCTCAAACTTGAGAATGTTATGAGCAAGGGACTTCATAGTAGGAAAGGCGGGTATGCGTGTCCAGGTCTGAGCGAGGAGTTCGGATGATGGGCGAGGGAGTCCGTGAAGCAGGACTTCAAGCGGGATAGGCTCGTAGGTTGGACCACGAGTGAGGAGGTTTGTGGAAGCAAGGGAAAGTCCCAAGATCAAGAATACATGCATAAACTCATAATGGTTATAAGTGTGGGAAAATGGGTGTTTTTTTAAGATAAATAATTATGAGATTTTTGGGTGGGTTTATTTCATATTTACTTTTATCTATGTGCATAGCTGACCCTATCTGTTTTTGTGTGGCGATGATCGGGTAACTTGTTATCCGGGAGCAGATGATGTTACAGGTGAGCCAGGAGATACTTAGTGACGGAGAGCGACAGCAAATGACATGGGGATTTATAAAGACTTATTTTATTAAATTTTCATGTAATTTAATTATTGTAAAGACTGATTATGAATATTTTGACTTTATATCGTGATTCTTAAGTTTTAAAGTTTTAAATTCGGCGCATTTTTGGGAAATGATTTGATAATAAATGAGTAATTTATTTTTATAAATTTTTTATTTTATTTATATAAGTAATATCCTACCAGGATGTTACAATTTGCACTACTAACCGAAGGTAAAAGGCAACCTATGATAGAAAATGAGAAAGATGATAAAGTATCATCCTAAATGATGATCAAGAATAATCCCATTGGTTAAAAGATTATCAACTATTATTTGGTTGAGTAAAAGGTGAATAAGTATCATCCTAAAGAAAAAAGATCAAGTATCATCCTAAAAGAGAAAGATGATCAAGTATAGGAATGACAACGGGGCGGGGCAGGTATGGGTATCATGATCTCATCCCCATCCCCATAATAAAAAATTCATCCTTATCCTCATCCCTAAACCCAACGGATATACAACTTTTGACCCATCTCCATCCCCACCAGGTAACGGGTATATTCTTATACCCTTACTCAACCATTTTTTTTACTGTTCCAAGTATCAATTCAATAATTTTTATAAAAAATTTTAAAAATCACACCAAAGGAATCATGATATTATCACAATATTTAATATTAAAATAACATACTCTTTTTTCTTTTCATGATGTCAAATATTAAGAAAAATAATATAGTAATATAAATATCAAATTAAAGTATCAAATAACAACTAGAGAAAATTTAAATAATTATATAAAAAATAAACAATTACACAATACTAAAATTTTATAATAACTAAAATATTTATTAATTTTACAAACGATTAGTGATTTCATTTGCATTCGATCCACCTACACAAAAAAATGAAAAATTAGATATGATATAATAATTGAAATTAAAAATTTTAATTCCTAGAATATAATGTACCTTTTTCATCAGATTCATTTTCACTCATGAGAAAATCTTTCTCTTTTAATTTTTTAACACATACAAACACAAAATGTAGAATATTAAATGAAAATTCATAAAAAATACTAACAATAAATATTAATAAATTTGAGTAACTTACCTAGATGGCTTTGAGTTCCATATCCAACATCTTGTACACATCAAAGCCTTTATAGTAATACGATGAAGTCGACTATGGTGAGAAGTTAATATTTGACCATTAGTACCAAAAGCAGATTTACAAGCTACAATTGTTCTTAGAATAGCTAAAACATCCCTTGCAATTGCTTGAAGGATTGTAAACTTTAACCCATTTGTTTTCTGCCATGATAGGATATCAAATATAATATATATATATATATATATATATATATATATATTAGATGACCTAATAAATTATAGATATTTTAGTAATTTAAACAAGGACGGGTATTTGGGCGGGATATGTATATCCCCATCCTCATCCACATCCCCAGTTGAAAACTTTGAGTATTACCCATACCTAGTCAATGCGGGGATTCTCCGTCAAAACGAGGACGGGTTCAGGTGATACTCACGGGTACTAGTTTATTTGCCATCTCTAATCAAGTATCATCAGATCCATAAAAAAATGATCAGGTATCATCCTAAAGGAGAAAGATTTATCTAATAAAAAAGGTAAAATGATAATGAATCATCTGATTAAGCTACTTTAAGGTAAATGTTAGTATCTTATTATAATTTTATATCAATCACCAATTGACCGAGGTGTCTATTCAAAAAAGGCAATGGTAACATTTAGGCGAGGTAGAGACTTGGTGATCAGAAGTAAGCACTTAGAAAGTAAAAGAGAATATAATAGCGTTGTTTGAAGGGTGCTATGTGGTGATAGGTCCATTTCCAATCACTCAAAGTCCCAAGTCTGAATTTGATATTAGATTCAAATATGAGTAAGGGACAAAATTTGACCACTCACTTGTAAGATGCAAGTAAGAAATTTTACTGATATTTTAAAAGGTGACTAAGATTCAAATTTTTAATAGTTTCTTGTAAATATGGTGGTAGGCTAAATATCGATCACATCATTATGCTCTAAAATATAAATGAGTGGTTTCTTTATATTTTATAGCCTTTTTAGTCTTTTAGACTAAAGGCTAGGGGGCAATGTAGTGTTAGGTCCAAGGTCGATTAGGTATTACGCGATTAGTTGTTACGCCCAAGGCCAATCTAGTCTTTAATCTAATGCCAGAAGCCTACTTACCATTAGGTCCAATATCAATGAGTGTTGAAAGGTTAGGTGAGGTTTGGAACTGTTGGTTATTATAATAATGTTATTGACGAAGGACCTTAATGAGAAAGGTCAGGATAAAAGTGCAGAAGACACGAAGCATACTTTATAATAGAAGGCAGAGATTGAAAATAGGAAGATCATTACTGAATGCTTCTCGCTAATCAGGCTTAGTGCTTTTTGGCTAGAACAATATTGTTATTGTAGGGTAGACATATGGTGTTAAGTCTAAAACTGATTAGGTTAATGATAGGGAAACTCTTGATGAAACATGACATTTATTGGGATGATTATTGAAGGAAATAAAGGATCGCATAAAAAGATGGGGGATTAAGAGGAGTAATATGGTGTTTTGAGGTAATAAAGACAAAAGGTAACCCAATAGTTTGAGAGACAATGGAATAAAGAAGAATCTAGAAGATAGGAAAAAGGGAGATCACCCTTTGGATGTTATGGTTGACTGGATTTTACCTCTTAGCTAGAACATTTTGGCGCCCACAATGGGATGTTGGTAAAACACTTTCCGATGCCCAAAATTGGTTTTTTCTAATACATGGTATCACAGACAATTGGATGACAGTGTGTAGTGCTCACACTCTTTGTTGCCACGTGCCATTCTTGGGTCATGACAAATGATGAATGTGGTTTGGTCGATTTGAATATCTCTAGAACTAATATGGTGAATGGATTTCTTGTACAATGTCCTGCATTGCGATGATATCCTATGATCGGTTGATGATTATAATTACAATTTGATTAGATGACGACTCAAGATCAGTTGAATTTTCCTTTTTTTGATCTCTCCGTTTTCTTCAATTTGATTTCTTAGGATTTGATCACCAAATATGATCACTCAATTGTTATTTGTTTCTTTGTAGTGACGTTTGAAGGATGTTTAATCATTTATCTCTTCGAGCATGATGAAGAATGATGTTTCCTTGTCATAGGGTTTCTTTTTGTTTTGAATTTCGCTTATTGTTCATATTTTTATTCTTTTGATTCTTTCCAATTTTCTTTTTATTGCATGATAATTGGATTTTTAAGATTGAATTTTCTTTTTTCAAATCTTGAAAGTTGGAACTAAGGAATTGATTTTGGCATTGACTTTAAATTACATGGGTTAGCCAAATGCTGGGATAATAGTAAGGTTAGATAATCATGTTAAAGAAGATCAAGGCATGAAAAATGAAGTAGAAAATTCATGAAAACCACTTGGATGGTCATTGTTTGTAATAATGACTTACTTTATTAGAAGGTTTTACTTTGGATTTTTTGTTCATGCTGGAATTTTTTTACTTTGGATTGCATTAAACAATTTTTTGTTCAAATTTGGATTTTTTAGAATGCGGAAGAAAATGTAATTAATAACCATTATTGAGATTGTATTTATAATAAATTATGAAGTTATTGATTTAAATGTGCATAAGTACATGAGATATGATATGATTTCATAGTTGGAAAATGTAAAGCCAATATGGGATGTTTGTATATGATACAGGAAGAATCTTGAGAAAGAAGATAATGGTGATGTGGATGTTAGTATTTTCGGCAACCATTAATTTGTTGTTTGCATTTGCATCCCTGTTAGCCTTTGTAGTATTGTGACTTCATCCCTTTAATAAACGAGGGTCTACTTTCCAAAAAGGAGCAACTAGTTTCCTAGAATCTTCAACAAGAACAACAAGTCTCCAAATGTTTGAAGAGTCTAAAAACGAATAAGACATTTTGCTCAAAGTATCAAAAGGTGAGAAGAAACCCGAAGACTAGCTTGTAAAATTCATGTGAGAAGATACCCGAAGACTCACTTATAAAACGCAGTAGAGAAGAAATTCAAAGACTCACTTGTACAATGCAGGTGAGATGAAATTTGAAGATTCACTTGTAAAATGTAGGTTAGACGAAATCTGAAGATGCACTTGTAGAATGGAAGGTTGAAGAAATTTGAAGACTAACTTGTAAAACACGTGTGAGAAGAAATCAAAAGACTCACTTGTAAAATGCAAGTGAGAAGAAATACAAAGACTACAAAATAATTCCAGCTAGGTTCGAAGCAGGCTGTATTTTGCATTACAAAAAATATGTTGTGCAGGTGGTATCCTACGTTACAAAAGATCTACTAAAATCCAATGGGAGCAACCAGTCTCCTAAAGAATAAAGAAGATCTCCCAAAATCCGATGAGAGCAACCAATCTCTTAAGGATATAAAGAAGTAAAAATTTGATGCAAGCACCTAGTCTTTTAAGAAATAAAGAAGTTCTCCTGAAATCTTATAAGAGCAACCAATCTCCTAAGGAATAAAGAAGAATGCCTAAAATCCAATGAGAGCAATTAGACTCTTAAGAAAGAAAAAGGAGTTGATCATCTCCTAAAATCAATGGGAATAGTTCAACTCCTGAGTTCAGTTTATTGGAAGAACTTTAAATATTTGGCAAATTCGTATAAGGCTTTCTTCGGCATATTTGATAGCCATGGAAAGGAACACTTTAACGTTTTATATTCTCGAATATTGCAAAATGTGGTATTAAAGTCCTCATGCCTCCTAGTAATTCTTTTTGGAGGCCCAACATTGTTGTGCTCATAATGGAAAATATATCATTTGAGTTGATAAAAATTGTTTAGTCTTATGCTCTAGGATGCTAAGACTAAGGAGGTTGTGTGGTGTTAGGCCTAAAATCGATTACGTTAATAATAGGGAAACTCTTGATGAAACACAATATTTATTGGGATGATTATTGAATGAAATAAGGTTCGTATAATAAAGATGGGGGTTAAGAGGAGTAAATAAGGTGTTTTTAGGTAATAAAGACATAAGACAACCTAATAGTTTGAGAGACAAGGGAATAAATAAGATTGTGGAAGATAGGAAAAAGTTTAGATGTTTTGGTTGATTGGATTTTACATGTTATCTAGAATAGTAATAAATATATAAAATAAATTAAAAGAGCAAAACATCATTAAATAAGTTAATGCACCTAATTGACCAATCCCTAGTAAGTCAAACTATATTACATTTTTTATCTGCACACAATATCTGACAAACCAACGCATGTAAAGTGGGTTGATTCAATTTGATACTCCTTTACCAATCACTTAAAAACACTTGGTTGGGTAAAAATATAAAAACTATTGGCATTTGACAAGTGAAAAAGGTGGCATGAAGTCTCTTTTCTCAAATTCACACATAAAATTGTTATGGTTTCGAGTGGATGGTTTTTGTTCTTTTAATCACACATTTCAAATGTATGTTGGAAATAGGATTATCAAAATTGACAGTCCAATTTAAATCAATTCAAATTAATAGAATTACATTTTAATTCTCTAAATGATTTGAGATCACGATGGACATTATTTTAATAATTATATTATCATTACAAAAAAATGTCTTATCAACAACTAAATTTAGTGATTAAAATTTTAGTCACTATAATGACTAATTTAGATATCAATTTACGAAATAAAAAAATTATTGATTACTAAAATAGTCACTATTATGAATAAAAAATTATAAGTGATCTCTGAATTGGTTACTAAAATTTAGCTACCGAGATTTTAACTATCATAGAAAATTGGTCACTAAATATTAGCTACCAAGGTTTTTGTTACCAAAAAGATTGGTTTAGTCTTTAATTAGCTAATGACCAATGTAGCGACCAATTATAATTTTTTATTTATAATAAAGACTATTTTATTAACCAATATTTTTTTTTATTTTATAAATTGGTATCTAAAGTGGTAATTATAGTAACGAATAATTTTTTATTATTAAAATTGACTTTTAATAAAATATTTTTTTTTAGTATATTAATATAAAGTATGTATAATTTTATTAACGGTAAACAAATATGTTGAAAAACTTAATAAGATTTTTTCTTTCTCTCAAATAATGATTTTTTTTTCATTCATCAAAATCTAATCAACTAACTTACTTACTTATAAAGATCAAGTCCAATAATGACTTACATGATTAGTTACCTTTTCCATTTGAATGACCTTAACCAATCACCATCTTAATTGGGGTATGTAAGAGGACAAAAACTGAGTGCTTCACTAGTGTTTGTGCTTCGCATGCCTCACAATTGCATCATGCATCAAAATAAGAGTGACTCTGATTTATTTAACCTTGGTGAGTGGGCCATGTCAATAAGTGAAAGAGATGTTATGTTGGCCCAAATGAAGAATCAAAACATATTTTTTAAACAATGTCATCGTTGAATAAAGAAGGACAATTGTACTCTGGAAACAGAAGAAAGAAAGAAAAAAAATACTTGGACAGGATTGAATAACTAAAAGTATATACTCGTTACAATAATAAGAATGTATATGCAGTAATTTTATTTTTATTTTTATATAATAACAATTTTAGGAAATAAATACATTTGAATATATAAGTTATATTTAAGATTTACGGTCAAGTGATATATAATTAATTTTAACTATTCCAAATTTCTTTAAAACATAATACAAAATTAATTTAAAGATAAAAGATAGAAGCGAGTCGATGCACAAAAAAACAGACAACTTAGAAAGATGTAGTAGTTTAAGATGGTTGAAAGAAAAAATAATTGTTAATTGCAGATGGGGTGAGTATTTAAAAGGAGAGAAGAAAGATAATATTTAAATGTTTAATTAAGAGAGTGACGAGAGTGGAACTCCTGCATTCTAATTTGTGTATTTTAATTTTTAATATTGAAATATTCTGACTTTAAATGTGTTAAAATAATATTTTTAGGGTTAATATTAAGATTGCATCATCATTTGATAAATAGAAAAGTAATTTTAAATTGAATTTTTATTTATATAATTTTTCAATTTGAATAAATGAGAGATAAACAATTTAAATACACTTTTTTCTCTTAATACTTTTATGGGACTCCGAATTTCAAGATTGAAACAATTAGCATTTTTCAATTTTTTTTATGTGTTTTCTCTAAGTTTTTACTTATGAAAGTTAAATCTATTTGTTTTACATTTTTGTTTTACTATATCAATAAAAGAAATTCTTTATTAACAATCAATTTTAGTGACAAAAAATTGTTAGTCACTATAATAACCAATTTAGATACCAATTTACGAATTAAAAAATCATTGGTTACTAAAATAGTCACTATTATGAACAAAAAAATTATAATTGATTTATAAATTGGTCACTTAAATTTAGCTACAAAAGCCATTAAAGGAATTAGTTTATAAAATGGTTATTGAACATTAGTGACTAAGGTTTTAACTACTAAAAGATTTAGTTTCTAAATTAGTCTCTAATTAAATTGTGAGAACCTATGAAAAATAGTATTTTAAGAGTGTTGGTGTTTTAAAATAATGAGACTCTATTATTATAATAATATAACATATAATTATAAATAGAAATTCAAAAAGCGATCTCATTACTTAAAAACATTTCATCTCTGTAAAAATCTCTTTCTTGGAGCTCTTTCATCTTTCTAAGTTTTCAGACTCTGTAATCATTTGTCTGAAGATCGAAGACCGGTTGTGTGATCCTTGCGGTGAGATCTTCAAGTTCATTCAATCAATTTCTCTAATTGTGTAAGTTGAAATTCAACCCATCCTTTGGTATTTTTTGATCATCCTACATGTGTATCTTTTAGAGATTGCATGTGACTCTGATGTTGTCTGATTCTTTATTGATCAAGAATCATCAGGATATAATATGATCATTTTGTGGTATATCTATGTGTAGATAGAGTACCTTAAGGCTTAGGGAAGGTCATGGTGTTTTAGAGCTAGTTCAAATTTACTCAAGTAATGAAAGGTAATTAAACTTTATTTGTCTTGTGTGATTATTAAACTGGTTTGAATTTCTTAGAATAGAGGATGAAGATTGGTTGTAGAATGAAACTATGTGGAAATTTGGTGTCAATTTTGATGTTATATGTTGGATTGAATTTGTGAAATTGATAATGTGCTTAGATGCTTTCGTGATGATGTTTTTCTGTAACTAGAACTCTCGTATGGCTTGAGAAGTTGTAAAATCCTCAAGCTTAGGTTCATTAGGACTCAGAAATGCACAATTCAGCAGAATTGGAATCTGCACAATTATGCAAAATTTTGTTATGTAGAATTATGTAGACCCGATCGGCGAGCGAGGTCTCGTTGGGCGAGTTATTTGTCAACGGCTACCTAATTTGGAGGGTCACTAGGCGAGCATAACTCACTGGGTGATTTATGAGGTCCCTGGAGTCCCAATGGTAAACTCGTTGGGCGAGCAATCTCGTCGTTGGTCGAAAGTGAATTTTTCACCCAATGAGAAGATGCACTCGTTGAGTGAGTTGACCAAAGCCTAAGAAATACCTTGTTGTTTTATTTTGAGAAATGTTGTTTTATATAGAGATAAATGTTTGTGATAATTGAACCATTGATGTATTATGAGCATGGAATATGAATGATTAAAAGAATTTCAAAGGAAATTATATTATGGTTATGTTTTATTGTATGTCTTGATATAGGAGACGTGTAGACAAGAAGGTATTTTGAACTCTAATAATCATTCACACTCATATAGAGTAGAATGAATTATGTGGTGACAGTGACAGGAAATCCTAGTCTTTGGACATATTGGGCATAAGAGATTAGAGGATTAACCATGTGTATGATTGGGTGATAACCCCTTTAGTCTAGACTTTGCAGAGTTTAGAAATCATCATAGGTGAATACTTCCTTACTATTCTACATCATGTGCATCATCTGGATAATGGAGTCTAGAGTTAGTTGATTGGTATAATTTGTTATAGTGGTGTGATTTATACTAAATGAGTATAATGTTTATACATGATATAAGTTGATATGAAATTTTTTTTATTATATTAGTTTACCCTTCTCTTGGTTGTCATGTTTGTTTTTATTGGTTGCTTTCTTATGTTATGATCACAAATGGTGTGTGTAGAGGATCCTACAAGTATTGAGACCAGAGTATCAAATGAGAGTAAGAGGGCTTAGTACTTCAAGATCCTAGTCATATGTATATATATTCGTTTTCTTTTTTGTTTTGGAGTAGTTGTTTATAATAATTTTCATAGTTATTTATTTTGGATCAATGTATGAGTATTTTAAACTCCTTAACTACTTGTTTATGCTATCAAAATATCTAATATTTTATTTATTAGTTATGATATTAAATAGGATGTTACATAATTAGTGACCAATTATAATTTTTTTATTTATAATAGTATCTATTTTAACAATCAATATTTTTTTTTGTTTTATAAATTGATATCTAAATTGATCACTATAGTAACTAATAAGTTTTTGTAACTAAAATTGGTTATTATTTGAGAATTTTCTTGCATATATTAGAAGAAAAAAAAAGGTAAATCGAAAATGAAAAAAAGAGAAATAAGATATAACTATACATATATTTAATTGAAAATAAAAAGATTAAATATTAAATTTGAAGATTATTATTTTAAATACTAATAATTATTATTATTATAAACTATGTGAAGGAAGTAAGTAAATTTTTCCACAATTCTTTGTTTTTGTTTGGGTTCTACTACTTTTTTTTTTAAATTTTATCACAGTTTATCCTATTAATATTCTTTCACTTCTATTTTTTTTTTTCTTGCATTTTATCTTAAGGAAACTGTTAGGAAGTGTCCATTGAGAGTCAAAGGAGATGATGGCATTGGAAAAAAGGAATTATTGTCTCCATCCTTAGTCAAAGAAAGATAAAGTTATCCTCTCATCCATAATTTCAGCTACCTGTCTTCATAATTTCGATCAAAGTTTATTATTTACCACTAATTAAGCTTTTACTTCATTAACCCTTCTATCAAGAAATATAAAGAAGTGAAAAGATAACTTATTCAAGTTCAGATTCATGAATTCATATTCTTCGTTAAATTCATCAGATATTTTATTATAGATTCTTTGTTATTAGATTTTTTATTCGTTGTGCATCTTCAAAATAAAATAATTTTGATATTTTGAAATGTATTAAAAACATTTTAATATATTAATATCGGTGTATTTTAAAAATCATATAAAAAGATTATATCAAAAATTCAAAGGAAAAATTCAAATTTAAAGTATCTACGTACTTCAAGTTCTTTGCTGTTAATTCACTACAATTTAAGCTAAATTGCATGCATTTAACATGGACAAACAATTTAATATTTCTACTTCATATATTTTCACCATTTGTTATTTACGATTCATGTTCAATTAATCCTATTGCTACATTGTTTCATTTGATTAGTGGTGGCTGTTATGTTTGAGTCTCCCACATAGAAGACGATTTTTAAGAAATAACATAAAAATATTTTGCATAGGTGGTAAATTTTGATTTGTTGATACTAGTTTTATGTAGTGTTAGTCATATGGAAATATTGCTAAAACTTGATGGAAAATAAAAAAATATTGTACAATATATGGACAATTAATATATTTGGAAAAGGAGAAATAGATTTTATTTATTTATTAAGATTATGTGCATATATTTTTTTTTTCCAAAAATTACCTTTTCTCCATTACTTGCTTTTGTCATTGCATAAATAGAATGTTCTCTGAAAATTAAACTGTATTAACAACCTTCTAAGACACTTTAGAACCATTTACTCCACCTAAGATACTATATATGTCCACTTTTGAAGATTTTGTAAACTAGGTAAAAACACAATGATTTATTAAATATATATATATATATATATATATATATATATATATATATATATATATATTTACTTTGATGTATAAAATAATTTTTTTTTCTATGCATTAGGCATGAACTATTTGCATAATGATCTTTACGGTTGGGGCAACTTCATTGTCACTTTGGAAAAGAGAACATTATTACGAAATTTAGTCAATCAAACTTTTTAGGAGTAGTAGCTTTCTGACACATTCCTCTGCCTAAATTTTCTAAATCATCATGTTGTGTAAGGTTCAAATTTCTTCAATTAGTTATGCTTTTCCTTTTAGTTATGCACATTTTATAGTAGGGCAAGGAAAAATGTTTTACAACTTGCCAACTTTCTTTATTGCTCTTCACTAGTATGAATTGAATAGCCAACTAGATGTGTTTACTTTTTAAGATAATGTTTCATCATTAGAAAAACAAATGTTAAACAAAATTAAACATAATGAATTGAAGATTGAAAAATTATTTACATAAAATAAAGCCATGAAGACAACATATGATATTTTTTAAAGTAGTGTATGGTGATTTTGAAAATACTTTATATAACATATCTTCTTGAAAATAAAAATAACTCAAATATGATATATGCGTCGATGAGGATTGCAAGAACTTGCTTATTAATCTAACTATAATTATACATCACTTTCACTCTCGCTTTTTTATTGGAAAAAATTATAAATTTAAAAGTAAGTTAACCTTATCAAATCAATAAGAAAAATCTTATTAGTGAATGAATTTGATTTTAACTGCACAACTACTTACTAATATAGTATAAATATCTTAACTTTTTTGTGTGAAAATACATATAATTTAAATAAACTACAAGAAAATATTTCATTAGCAACCTATTTTATTGACAAAAAGTTGTTAGTTACTATGGTAATCAATTTTGATACCAACTTATAAAATAAAAAAAATATTGGTTACTGAAATAATCATTATTATGAATACAAAATTATAATCGGTCTCTAAATTGGTTTCTAAAATTTAGCTACCAAAAGAAATTGATCACTAAATATTAGCTACCAAGGTATTTTCTACCAAAAGAATTAGTTTCTAAATTAGTCTCTAATTAATTAGTGACCAAATTATAATTTTTATTTAAAATAGTGACTATTTTAGTAATCAATAATTTTTTATTTTGTAAATTAGTCATTATAGTAACTAACAAATTTTAGTCATTAAAATTAGTTATTAACGAGACATTTTTTTGTAGCGATAAGTTATCTCCCATGTGAGTAGAAACGTAAGAATAAAATGTATGTCTTTAAATATTTTTCATTTTAAAAAGTATAAATCTTTGTAGTTGTTAATTTAACCTAAATCATTAAATAGATTCAACTAGATTTAAAACTCATTTATTAAAGATATTTCTCTCAAACATCATTGTTGTAATTGTGATAAGTGTAATGTAGATTATATATCAATAGAAGATTTATCTACTTAAGATTTATCTACATGTGCCAAAAGAAACTTCAAAATTTTATCCAACTTTTCAAGAGTCTCTTTAGTATTTCAAACACATAAAACGAAGAAGCCAACGCGTGTAAAAAATAAGTCAAGATAATAAACAAAAAAGAATAGTATAAGCATGACATTTCATCATTGTAATCGTTACAACTAAATACTACGGGTGTAAAAGCAAGCTAACCTAGCTCACACGTGATAGTTAACGGGTTGAGTTAAAAAATATCATCTAGTTTACTTTTGTTTAGCTAAAAATTTTATAACCTGGTTCGATCAAATAAATTAAACATCCAAATTATTAAAACATTCACATTCAAGTATTTAAAAAAATCAAACTATGAACTTATATAATTAGTAGTAAATAATTATTATAATAAAAACATATGAAAAAATGTTATAGATTTAAGTAGAGTGATCATAGATTGAATTTTTAAAGATCCAATCTAGATCAATTTTAGATCTAAATAATTGGATAAGATTTTGGATTCAAATCCATTTTTTCCTACAAAATTAGTTTAGATTTTTTTGAAATCTAGATCCAAATATTTGGTTCATGATTTGAATCCATATCTAAATATTTTGATCAAGTTTAAAATCTAGAATCCATTTCTTCTAAAGAAATTTAAATTGAATTTTCTAAAACCTGTGTCGTTGGGGCTGACACTAGGTTGACTTCGTTGAATTTCAGTTGGGACTGGCTCGACCGACTTTCTATCGTGGCACACTCAAGGCAAATTTTGGCCAAGGCTGACTAAGCCAAATACAATTGAATTTTGGTTGTTGCCGACTCAACCAAAATTGAATGAACTTCAATCGAGGCCGAGTGGGCCAAGTACAACAAAATATGGGTCAGGGTCGACTCGACAGAATTTGGCCAAATACGGCCAAATTTCGACCTCAGCCAACGGGACCCAAAAAGGCCAAATTTATGCCAAGGCAAACTCGGCCAACTTTCGGTCAGGTTTAACTCAACTGGATTCAGCGTAATTTCTACTAGCGTTGACTCAGTTTAATACTGCCAAATTTCGGCCATAGCCAACTTAGTAGTTTTGGCTAGGGCTACCTAAGAAAAATTTGGGTTGGGGCTGACTTGATTGAATTTGGCCAAATTTTGGTCACGGTCGATTTCACTGAATTTTCTGAATATGGCCAACTTTCTTCCAGGATCGTCTTAGTTTAATACAACCAAATTTTAGTCGTGCCAAACTCGGTCGACTACGAAAAATTTTGATCACGGCTGAATAGACCAAATTTCGGTCGGGGTCGATTCTTCCAAATATAACCAAATTTAGGTAAGAGCCAACTAGACCAAATTTCGGCCAAGGCTGACTCTATTGAATTTGGCCGAATTTTGACCAAAGCCGATTCAACAGAATATGGCCAAATTTTGGTCACGACCGACATGGTCAAGTTGGTCGAATATGGCCAAATTTTACCCGAAGCCGAATCGGCCGAATATGAAAAAATTCATTTGTGGCTGACTTACCGAATATGGAGAAATTTCGTCCACTTGCTAACTCAACCAAATATAGTCAAATTTTGGCTAGGGCCAATTCTGCCAAATTTTTGTCGCAACCATCTCGGCAGACTCAACCCAAATTTGGGCCAAGGTCGACTCGCCAAATTTCGATCAAGATTGACTCAACTGAATTCAACTTGGACACTTTATGCTGAATAAGGTCAAATTTTGGTCGCGATCGAGTCTACTGTATGCGCCAAAATATCATCCAGGGCTAAATGCATTCCAATTTGGGACAAAACCAATTCATCAAAATTTCGGCCGGGGTTGACATGGCTGAATTTCAGTCAAGGTCGACTCAGTTGAATTTTGTTCATTGTCGACTCAGTCGACTTTCGGCTGGGGTTGACTCGGCCGAATTTCGACTGTATTCAGCCAAATTTTGGTTATTGACTTGGCTAAATTTGATCGATTTTTTGGTAGGATTTCGAATTCCAGTAGGGGCTAACTCGATCGATTTCGACCGATCTTCAGCCGGGGATAACTTAATTGAATTTCGACTATGATCGACTTAGCTAAATTCTAGTTAGGACTGACTCATCTCGACCTTGGGCCTGAACTGGATCGCCTCTACCTTTGATCTCAGTTAGTCGATGACTGTTTTTCAACAACCATTTCTCGGCAAGTATACTGGTACGTAGTAGTATCAACAAGTGTCGTATCCATAGAGATTTAGCAAGTATATTGGTAGTTTGATTTTTGGGTTTTTGGTTGATATATAATGCAATTAAATAAAAATAGTAGTTATTAGATAGATTGAGCGAAGTAGGGGCTATGAATTGATTTCCTCTCATCTTCTTCTACTGCACCACTACCATCTTGTTTACTTACTTTGCAAATCATTCAATGTTTTAGGAGTACTCTTTCTTTGTTGATCTAGGATTATCTTTGATACACTAGAACCTAAGAACTCCAAACCCTAGTGTGATCTCTTGACTCCTGGCAAGATGAGTCATTGCTTTAATGTGAAAGACTCTCTCCTCCCGCATCCACTCTGGTATGCCATGAAGCATCCAGTACATTTATGATGATTTGATTGAACCACAGTTTGATATCGATTTCTCAACTTAAAATCCAAACTAGTTAAATAGATGAGTCATTAAGTCACCATTAAGCATAAATCAAACCACAAACAACTGAATGAAAACAAAGATAAATAGCCAAGAAGTAGAAGTGAATAGAATTAGAAATGATTACGTCAAATAGTCAGCTACTAGTAGAATATTACAATATAATTATAGCAGCATCTGCACATAAGATCTAAACTAAGAGCACCTCCCTTGTGCCTCACAGGCCATATTCTGTCATAATACTACATTGTGAAGCCTCCACGCAATGCCTAGAATGTAGACCTAAGGTCTTTATTTATAGGAATTTTTGGGCGATACTCAGCCACAGGGGTTACTTCACAAGTGGGTTTCCACCTCAGCTTAGCCCCTTATTCTGCTGCTTAACACATGACCTTTCCTTCTTGGAAGGGTTTTCCTAGCTGCTCAGCCTCATAGATTTGGGATCCAGGTTTCCTTGCAAAGAGGATTTCCTCACGCGGCTTAGTTGCATTTCTTTTGCTCAGCTAGAAAGTTCAAATATGATGTCTTATCTTTTCTACTTCCATGGCTCAGCTCCAGTATTGTGGTTCAACTACATACTTGATATTTTCTTTTACTTTTACTGCAAAACAACAAAATATCATTATAATTTATGATACTCTATTTCTCAATATCTCATTCTGTATCTTAAGCTAAGGAGATTAGTTTTATACATAAATAACATCATTTGATAAATGATAAGTATCAATTCCAAATGAAAAATTTGCTTATTCTTGACACTTATTATTAGTCCACCTCAACATTCAATCCAACTCAACTAAAAATTAGATTGAAAATTTGGATTGGATTTTTTAAATTTTCCATATTTGAAAATTTGTATTCATAAAATGGATATCCAATCCAAAAAATATATAAAATACAAATCATATTGAAATTTATATTCAATAAAATGGATTTTAAATGAATTAGATTTTTTATAAAATGGATCTTAAATTGATCTAATTGTATTAAAAGTGGATCTGACCAATAAAAATAAGTTTCTTAAATTTGAGTATTTGGAGTAGCTGAAATTTAATAGTTTTTGTTTTAATTTTCTATCGAATTTCTATTATTTGATTCTATTACTAATTGACATGATCGCTATCTTATTATATTATCATTACTTACATGTTTTCACATTGAAAAGAAAAAATACATAATTAAAGTTTCTCATAGAATCTATTCAAACTTTTTGTTATATTAGTTACCAAAATTTTATATTTTAATTAAGTTCTTGTTATTTGATTTTGTCGTAAAGTGAAGTGATATGACCATTTGATTTTTTCTTCAAGTCAAATGATATGATTATTTGACTTTATCGTCTCAAACACGTAAACTTATATAATTAGAAATGAATAATCTAGAATCATAATTATGCCTAGTTATCTTTATTAAAAATGACATTGTTTGCTTTTTTGAAGTTTAATAATATAACAAAAATCAAATAACCATGTAGATAAACAAAACAATGTCTGGGTTATTTATTTATAATAGTCGAAGTTTGAGATGTTGTTTACAAAATCTTATGATCATGTCAACTTAGTTGATAGCATTGACCTACTTAAAGACATACATATTTTATACACTCAATAAAACAAAATTTGTTGATAGAAATTGAACTCAAAATACTCAGGTTAAGAATTCACGTATGAGTCTAAGTCTCTTTCATTAGAAATGAAAAAGTAGAACGTTATATAAGAATAAAGACCCATAAATCCATTGCCTTAAGGTTTTGGATTGAGAGTGGTGTCAATGCCTTATATGGTTGGGCTCAGATCTCATTGGTGTTGTATCTCCCCAATAAACCTCACCCTCGATAAACCTAACAACTCGAATTTATGAAAAATTTAAAAACATAATAAGTCAGCATAATACTCATAAAGGAATATGATTTAGAAAAATTTCTCTATAAATTATTTTTTTTCAAAATAAGTAAAATTTAACACAAAATGTGCCTATAACATCACCTAGTTAACGTCTGCTAGAGAGAACATAAACATAAAAAATGACCAGTGGCATTTTTGTAAACTAAATGTCAAATTTAATGTCTGTCTAGCACTGCACCGAAGTCACTTAACGTCTGTTTCTCCTTGTCCTGACGTCGATTCAGCATAACGTTTGTTCTGCACACGCCCGACGTCACTCGACGTCTGTTATTCTACTTATCCGACATCATTTAACGTCGGGTAAGTGCAGAAACAAAGTCCCACGCCTTAAATTCCATTGTTCGTCTTCCTCGTGAGGTCTCCTTCGCATTCCGCCGGCCAACACAACCTCCATTGGTGAGTTTTCTACCATAAAACTTATTGGGTTTCGATTTGTGCACTAATTTAAGCATTTTGAACTGTTTGGATTTCGTTTTGGTCTCCATTTCACATAAATGCAGGGTTTTCTTCCCTTTTGCACCGTGAAGCTTTTTTTTGCCGGTAGCCCACCCTCCTCTATTTGCATCCTTGTTTTTGCTACAAGAAGTTAATTTTTCATTTTCCTATAGTTCATGTATGCGTTTATTTTGTATATTTTTTTGGCTTATTTTTTTATTAGAAAAATTATGATTTTTGATAAATTTTGAATAAAAAATAGATTTATTATTAGATGAGTTGCATGTTAAAATAATTTTAATGTATTTTGTTGATTTTTTTGGCTTGTTTTTTTGTTTGAAATTTTATGATAGTTGATAAATTTGGAATAAAATTTATATTTATTATTAGATTTGTTACATGTTAAAATATTTTTTTTTATTTTTTAAGATTATTATAGCATTTTTATTTTATATATGAAGATTTATTATAATTTTAATTCACAATATTCAGTGAACCTTAGTTCCAGTTTGAAAATATAATGTGAAGTGTTATAGGACTTTTTTGCTTTTCAGGTGTGGGAATTTGTAAATACAACGAAACTTTAAAAAACAAAAACTGCTGAAATTGACGTCTGTCCTTGCATTGACAGACGTCAATTTTAGCAGTTTTCACCCTCCAGATGGCGCGAGTTGAACATCGGTTGGGGTTCAAACTAACGCTAAGGGACGTCGGCCACTCATATTCCGACGTTAAGTAACGTTGATTTTTCTTTTAGACGTTAATTTTAATGTCACCCCATATGACGTCGATATTTTCGCAGACGTCAAAAGCTGAAAATAACAGACGTTATAAGGACTTTTTGTGTTAGTGTTAATAAAATAATGTTTTTCTTAAACTAATATGTAGACGCTCTCGTAACTAATATCATTAAATTTTTATTTTTTATTTAAATCTTATGAATATGTTAATTTTTAGTTAAAGGAAATAAAATTTATTTATTTTATCTTTTTATTTATTTTTTCCTACAATATTATTGTACAAAAAATTATGTCAACAAATTTTAACCATATTGATAAAACTCATTTTAATATTAGAAATATATGGTGTTTTGGCAATTAAGAAAGCTCTAAAGAAGATCTCCACTAGACATTAAGATAATGAAGGTTGTCTAGATGTGAATGTTCACTTCTAAGAGTTGAAGAGAAGAAGAAAGGTTCACTTAACAACAAAACAAAAATAATAACATAAATACTTAACATATGTGAATTGAAATGGACATAAAGGGTAGAAAGATGATAAAAGATGGAAGACAAGAAAAAAGGAGGAGACTCAATGGTGATGGCACACTACTTGAGGGGCACAAGGCTCACCATACTCAAGATTGGTTGTGTATGCCGCCACTTTAGAGAAATTATCAAGATAAGACAAAGAGAAAGTGACACTTCTAAGAGAGAAATCTCACAAATGGTCCAATATAGGGCGTATAACTTCAAAATATTCAACCGATTTACAACTTATGAAAAACCCCTTTATAAGTGGTGGAAGGGGTCTCTTAGCAAAAATACAAAGTTAACGATAAAGGTGCAATAACACAAAACTAAGTTTCTAGAAACTTTACAAGAGGTGTCTTGAAAATGAGACAACCCTAGCTTGGTCTCAAAGCCTTTATATGTGGCACGTTTGACCTTCTAGGAGAGAAGGTCAAATTTTCTCTCCAAGCTTTCCAAAAGAGACTCTTAGCATGTGTGGTCCAAAGTACAAGCCTCTCCCTTACTCCAAGTAGTGTTATACTCCTCCAAGTTAGGTCTAGATTGTTCCTACAAAACAAACAACCAAAGAGTCAACATGTTAAATTAAGTCAAGACAACTAAGATCAACAAGTCAATGAAAGTCAAGTTAACATAAGTCAACTTTAGGAAACTCAACATAAAACTAAATCGAAAAAAGGTGAAGAAACTCCCCTTCCAAACATGTTTATTCTCCTTAAGCATGTGTCATGTGCCTCCATCCTTTGTAGGGGTTAGGGACTCATCATACTTCTATTCTTAGAGAGAATTTGACTTTAAATTCTTGAAGTTTTTGTTGATTTAGTTTAAATTCATTTGAGGGAGTAATTTCTCTTTCCTTCCATGAGGTCTTTCCCATTCTTTACTAAGGATATAACCCATAGCTTTAGAGAAGCCATCCTTCCTCTCTTGATTACGCTTTTGTTATTTACTTTTGACTTGGTAAGATAAAGAAGAATGGTGGTGTATATCTTGCTTTGGGATGCACTTTTTATAGGAAAAAAACACCTTGGCGGAAATTTGTCCCTTTTCCTTTTCTTCATTTTCTTTCTTATTTTTCATTACATTTTTATGTTGGGTAAAGTATAAAATTTAGAGATTTTGAATGATGACAAAGCAAAATGGAAAATAATTTGAAGACAAGCTTTTAATGTTTAAAGTCTTCTTCTAAATAAGTTAATCATGTCGTAAAGTAGCTCAGATTGACTTAGAATTAGCAGCATGCTCTTAATCTCTCTAGGTTCTCTTATTTTTGTAAAATTCGTTGTGATAATCGATTATCACTTAGGATAATCGATTATCTTAAGCTATGTTCAATTTTTTAAAACCCAATGGAATAATCGATTATCTCCCTGGATAATTGATTATATGTTCAATCTTTTGTTTTTCAATAATGCACCAGAATAATCGACTATCCCTAGTAGTTTTAGATTTGCCTTTTCAACTACTGAACTCAAATTTCGAATGGCTTTAAATAGAACTCATTTTTACTTGTAAACTTACCTTTTTGAGAATCAGAGCTCTAGTGTTGTGATTGCAAAGAGTTTCTCTGAGTGTTCTTAAAAGAACTTTGAAAAGCCTAGTATGAGTAAAGTGATAAATTTTCCTAATAGGGGTTCTTGGGAGATTGGGTGTTGTTGTTGTTGCTAGGAAAGTTGGTCAGGTTCTATGTGTGATTCAGAGGAAGTATTCTTTCGTCTCTTATATCTTCAAGAAATGTGTTTTCTTTTCCTTAATCTTTTAATCTAATTGTACTCTGATGTTTATAGGGATTAAGTTAATCTCTTTATTTAAAGAGATTAACAACTGGACATAGGATCTTTTGATATGAACCAATATAAATATATGTGTTGAATCTTTTTCCTTATCTCTTTAATTTATCTATTGTTGCATTTAAAGGAATTGAGGGTTTAATTTAAACGGTAAATTTTGAAAAAAATTTAAAAGTATTAACTTTATTAATAAAGCAATTCACCCCCTCTTGGTTTTTGTCTATTAGCAAATTATTCCGTTGCATAATTATAACATTTTATCTTTATTAACCTCTTGAGGTGATAGGGGTATTAAAGTGATATTTTTCCCATGTGTGTAAAAATCTATTGGTTGGTATGGCCATATGTAAAATGTGTTTAACAAATTGTTATGGCCTACCTAGGAAGATATGTGTGGTGTAAGACCCAAGAAAAATAATTAAATTAATAAATAAATAATTATACAAAAATGAAGTGTAACACAATTTGTTAAAGCCTTAGTTATGGGTTGGTGGTCATGGGTTTAATTCCTGATGTGTGCATTTGGAGTATTTATATTTTAAATATTATTTTTATAATTGTTTTATAAGCGTTTATGTGTGCAATTAGAGTGATTTATATTCTATATATGTTTAGAATTTTTTTGGAATGCATCATATTTGTAAATATTATTTGTAATGTTTATTATGTGATTACATTATAAGATAAATGTGATAGTTTGTTTGGTTTGGAGTGTTTGCTTGAGTCTTGGTGGTTTTGTGTTTGAATCTTGACTAGAGCAAAATGCATACATATTAGTTTTATTTTTTGATTTTTTGTGGTGCTCTTAGGAAGGTGAAAAGTTGAAGGCAGATTCGTTGAATATTGTAATCTAGTCAGTGGTAGAAGAGTTAATAAGTGGGAAGACACAAGTTGTGTGTTGAGTTTTTATAGGGGAACATAAAAAATTTGGTAACAAAGCTAAACCTTTCTTTTTATTATTTTATGGTTATTTGCATATAAATATTTTGAAGTGGGAATATGGAATTGTTAGGGAGCAAACCCTTATATTTATTATTTTGAGTTTATGTATGGAGAATTTGTGCATTTGAAATATGAAATTATAAAGGGGTTTCGTGGTGATGAAATATGATAACAAAGTTTTTTTATGGTTGAATTCATGGTAGAAGTGTGAATTGTATCTTTTGGGATTAAGATTATGGTGTAAGGAAAGATATTTTGTTTCTATAATTGTTGTCATTTCTATTAGTGAATATGAAATGAGACGGGGAAGCGATTTTTGTCTACTTATCTTCTGTTTGAAGGATGCTGAAATTTTTACTTTGTGTTTGGACATTTTTCTAATCATTCCTATGTTGAGATGGTAAGATATTCATGATCTTGGGGTATCGTTTGTGTGAAAGGAAATTTGATTTGTTGTTTTGAGTTTTTGGCTTTGGAGAATTGTTTTATTTTAGACAAGAAAAATGTGTTCGGAATGTTTGGAAGGCAAAACTGGCATAAGAAGTAAGTTGAGTTAATCCTTGTTCACGTTCATGTATGCAATAGGTTATCTTTGAAAGCTAAAAACCACCTTTAATTGAATCAATTAGATCACCAAATTAGGATGCAAACACTACTGAATTATATACTTTCAATCGGTCAAAAACAGAGTTAATCAATTGATTTTACTAAATAGATTTTGTTTTGATATAATCAATCGATTGAAACAGAAAAATAGTCGACTGAAATACTGGGAAAAATGCAGAAATGCAGATTCAAGTTTTAAACCAGGAATAGTGCACGTGAATGATTAAGACAAGTTCTAAATGATTATGCAAACATGCTCAATACTGCAGATGTCATGAAAACATGCAAGAACATGAAAAAGATGATTAAGACACAAGTTCTTGAAACTTTAAAATGAATATGCAACAGAGAAAGGTTAGAGAAGAGAAGAGAAGAGACCACAAGATTTTTATACTGGTTCACTCAAAGCTGAGCTACATCCAGCTTGTCAAGGCAACCTGAGCTTGACTTTGCACTATTTCAAAAGATTTACAAAGTACCCACCCTTACACTTTCAGAATATGCAAAAGCCACACAAAAGACTCTTGAATCACACAAGAGTCACACCAGCACAACAAGAACCATCTTGCAAACCTGGAAAACCACCAAGCACACACACACAACTTGAGAAAGATCAAACCTCAGTGGTAGCTGATAGAGGTCGTACCCCACCAAATTAAAACACTTAAAATGCAGTATATGAAAGTGAACCAAGTCGTCTCCCAACGACCAATATTTTCATTCAAAGCTTTAATTTCCAGATGAACACAACAATAACACAGGGGGAGGGGTTTGACAGATTCTGATTCACAACAAACTTCAATTCGCAAATAAATTTAACAGTTATATGAACACACAATGATTCCTTGATTCAATTGAAAGTCCACCAATCACAGATTACCAAATTAATTGTTCTATTCGAATTTGCTCTGATGAATCCTAAGTAATCAACTAAGCGAAAATTATCATGGATTCATTGTCATTAAGCGCAACAAATTTCAGACAGTTAACACCCACAGAAATAACGAAGCTGTGACAGAACTTATAAAAATTAAGCATGAATACGAGCCATTAATGTGCACACACGAATTTGAGATTAAGCATGCATCAAATACGTGTTTATCATCTAAACACAACCTGAAACAGAGGCAATTTCGAATGGAATCCCAAAAATGACCAACAATCTCATGGTTTCATTTCAATTTCGTCAAGGAATCAATGCAATAGGGTTAGGTAGACATCAAAATGGAAGAATCAAGCACTTCAAATCTGAACCAGAACATCAAAAATCAAAAATCCTAACTTATGAATTCTGAAAACGCAATTTAAGAGCAAAAAGAGAGATTTCAAAGCTTCAATGGAATGCAAAACGGTGCTATCATATATAAATGCGAAAACCCCATTAATGGGTGTTGTTCCAAGTCTATAAAACCCACAAAACGAACTGCCCAAGCAAGAAAACGAATTCAAAACGTAAAACCCTCAATGGGTGTTGTCAAATGTGCATAAAAGCAATGAAAATGAGCCAAAAACGTGAAAAACCGCAAGGAGCACCTCCATGGAAGCTTGGAGAGCGAAAATGGAGTTTGGAGAAAGGTAGAAGATCAAGTGTGCGGCTTTTGCATGAAGGAAAAACCTAATTCCCGTGGTCCCATCACTCTGCCACTCATTATTTACAAAACTGCCATTATGAGCTGAATAATTACAAAAATGCCACTCTAGGCCTCAAATGTTGGCCCATTCACTCTGATGACGTGGAAATGATGTGGAAATGATGTGGCAACGATGTGGCGACTCTCTTCAACTGAATATTAATGTCCAAGCTCCAAAATTTGCTTCACCCAAATATCTAAAAATAATTAAAAACGAAAATTAGGCCAAATAAGGCGAAATTAACCCAAATTCGGAACAATGGCCCAATAAAGCCCAACAGATGAAAACACACTAAATATGAACAATTAAGTATTGAACAATTGTCAAATGGGTACATAAGGGCTAGTGGAATGAAGGAAAATAATCATTCATCAGTAGCACAACCCAGCCTACCACAAACCACTTTCTCCAAGCTTCAAACCAAGCCAAAAGCTCCAAGAATTGATCCAAGATCAATCTTCAACTGCTGCAAACTATATGATCAAGAAGGAGAGAGTTTCCATGAGTTTCCAGAACAATTTTGCACTCAAAAGTGGTATGAATAACTTTCTTTCGAAAATCACATCTTTTATAGTCAAACTGTTACGAAATTCAACAGGTTAATTTCCAAATCAATCGGTTGATTTCACTGAAGTGAAATCAGTCAATTAAAAAAATGAATCAACTGATTGAATTTATTGCAGTTTAAAACTATTGCAGCCAACCTTTTAACCTATTGAAAAACCATTCAACAGATTAAAAAAACATAACAAAGACCAAATACATCTAATTAATCCTACAAGGTTTGTAATATGAATTACAAACTTCAAATACACTTTCTTAATGATGTAACTATGTGGAGAGAACACGTTCCACCCTTGATCAACATGAATACCATCAAATCTCCTTTCCTTCATCAATGTAGGCTTCATTCCAATGGTAATGGCTTCAAGATAGTTCAAAAGGGCTTCATTAAATCTTCATCAAATCTTCAAGAAGCATACCACCTTAGTTTCTCATGTCAACAATCTCCCCTGATTTGATGAAGCCAACCTCTATCTTCTTCTATCTTCCATTGCAAATTGCTTCCATATGTTGGATACCATTAAATTTGTGAAGTGACACCTTAGCTTGAAGGTTGTGAACCTGAAAAACATTTACAGTAGCAATACACACAAGCTAGCAAGCACACACATATGCACATGCTCCCCCTATCAATAATATGGGTTCAAATTTATATTTGATTATTGATTCCAATTTTAATGCTTCTACTTAGTTCAATGTGATCAATATTCCATTTTCCAATTTTTCTCCCCCTTTAGATTCATAAAAAAGAACAAATGCATAAAGAGAACAAACATTGCATATCCTTTCATTAATACTGGAAAAGAATACAACCCACAGAAACTGAAAATAGAGAATAGATGAATAAAGCTGATACAATCAGCCAACTGAAAATAAAAATAACCAACTGAAATTGGCAGAGCACAAACTGAAAAAGCACAAACACATGGATGCAATGCATGATCCTAAACAACCAACACACTCAGTCATCCTGAGGATCATTTCTAGTCTGGAATGAGTTCAACATGTCATGGATATCATGGATTGGGCCATCCAATGCATTGAATCTCTCATTGCAATAGTTGTGATGTGCATGTTGGGACACATTGAGCTCATGCAGCTGGTTCAACACCGTCCTCTTAAAATGTGAGTACACAAGGCCTCTATCCTTTGGAGGGTTGTAAGGAATTAAGTCCATGGGTTCAGTAGTTGGTTCTTCCTCTTGATTTACACCACTTGGGCCAACTTCATGGTCATGTGCACCACCAACTACAACACCAGCAACTGTCCTTGCATTTCCCACCTTGAGAAAGCCTATTTTGTGCAGATTTTGGTTGGGGGTATGGTTCAACAGTCCAATTGACTCTTCTAGCTCATCCTCTACATCAATTCCAAAGTATTCAATGAATTTTGACACCAAAATCACATATGGTAGCCTAAAATCCGTGAGCCTCTTAGCCTTGAGCATGTAATCCCAAAACACATAGATCCAATCCACTTGAATGTTTTGTTGGATGCAATACATGAGTATCAAATCTCCCTCATTCAATGTTGAATGGTTGCTACCACATGGAACTATGATTTTTGTGATAATCATAGCAAAAACCCTTTGATCTACCTTGAGACCACCAACATGGAAGTGTTTGATTTCAGCAATAGGATTCCTCAAGCATTGGTCATAGTATTGAACCTTGTTGAATTCTGGAACAGCCCTAGTTTCACCTTTCCTCACTTGCACACCCCTTGATTTGAGTCCAACCACATCTTTCCAAGACTTTTTGTTGATCTCCATTTGAATCCCCTTTATACTTGATAGTAGCATGTCATTTTTGAACTCCAAATTGGTGAAAAACACCTTCACCAAGTCTGGATAAATTTTCCCTAAAAATTCAAGCAATGTCTTCAACTTTTGATGCTTGAGTTGTTGAAATAGGCTCTCAAAGCCTTCAGCTCTCAACCACAAAAACCTCAACACCTTAGGAATGTGATTTGCTTCCTGTTCATCTCAATGAGGAACACTTGAATGTTGTCCTCATGATCCTCAAACCATGCTTCAATTCTCCCATGACTTTTGTGATTTGGAGACCTTGGGGTAGGAGGAGTGGAGTGCTCATCATCAAATTGGATAGCTCTTTGTTGACGACGAGGCATGATGAGTGTGAGTATGGCTGTTTCTAAGAGAAGTATGATGCAAATGCAGCAATACAAGTGCAATATTTATAATTGAACAGACTGATTTTCAGAAATAGTCGATTAAATGGTGCAGATTTTCCTAATTAATTCATTTTAGGTTACCCAAACCAGATTAATTCAGTACAAAATAGTATCTCACAAATTCATAGTGTTTTCAATGTGTTTTTATGAGTGAATCAATCAGTTCAAATCATGTGAGTTGCATGCACATTGGAATTGTACACAAAACATGTTTTTTGGTCAAACAAATCAGTAAAAGCAACACATTGCTGATGAAATAGGCAATTAAGAGTAGATAGTACTTGACAAAAAGATGCTTTCTTTGACTGGGTCAGCTTTACAATTCAATTTGTGAGTAAATGCACAATTAAGTAAAATTAACACGTTGAAAAACAAAATAAGTCGATTAAAACAACATCAGAGCATCAAAGATTAAAATCAGAATCTGGTTAAATGAAATCAGCTGATTGATTTTGAAAATCAATCGATTGAAAATTGTAAAATTGAACTTCATTTTTCTAGATTCAGTTTTAATGAAATTAACATACTGAATTGTGAAAACATCAGATTAAAAACCATAGTAGATCAATTTTTCATCATTCAATGACAGTTTAAATGAAATAAACATGTGGAGAAACAAAATCAACAGGTTGACAGATCATGAATTGTGCAAACAGAGGCAAATTTAAGTGAAATCAACACGTTGAAATTAAAAATCAACAAGTTAAATATGACAATTTTCAATTTTTGCATACTACAACTGATTTTTATGAAACCAATGCATGAATACATAAGATTAACATGCTAAAAACACATTAGCTTGTTAAAACTATCTCTAATAAGCCAATTGATGTTCAATTTTAATAAATTGAATTTCAATATCTCCCTTTTGAACATGATCACGAATTAAATGATGCCTAATCTCTATATGCTTGGTTTTAGAATGTTGTATTGGATTCTTGGTTAAGTTGATGACACTAGTATTATCACAATACAAAGGTACCTTGCTTAACCTTACACCATAGTCCAAAAGTTGATGCTTTAACGATATAATTTGTGCACAGCCATGTCCCGCAACAATATACTCAGTTTCAGCAGTGGAGAGTGTCACACATGCTTGATTTTTGCTATTCCATGAGATTAGACTTGATCCAAGCAAATGGCAAGTACCACATGTGCTTTTCCTATCCAATTTGCACCCTGCATAGTTCGAATCTGAAAAGCCACTAAGAGTATGTTAGAATCACATGGATACCATAAACCAACATTGGTTATTCCTTTAAGGTACTTTAGAATCATTTTTGCAGCTTTAAAGTGTGATTCCTTTGGATTTACTTGGAACCTAACACATAAGCATACTCCGAACTGAATATCTGGCCTACTTGTTGTAAGATAGAGCAAAGACCCAATCAACCATCTATATTTGGTTGAATTCACTGGTTGGTCAGCCTCATTAACATCCATAAGGCAATTTGTTGCAATTGGAGCGGCAACTTCCTTGCAATCCTCCATTTTGAACTTTTTCAACAAGTCAAAATAATATTTTGATTGGTTTAAAAATGTTCCATGCTTGAGTTGCCGGACTTGCAGCCCTAGAAAATAGGTAAGCTCACCCATCATGGACATCTCAAATTCTCCCTGCATAGCTGCAACAAACTCTTCACATAATGTGTTGTTATTTGAACCAAAGATGATATCATCAACATACACTTGAACAAGTATAACATCATTATGATGTTTTCTAATGAAGAGTGTTTTATCCACTACACCTCTAGCCTAACCTTTTGATAAGGGAAAATTGCTTAGCCCTTCATACCACTGTCGTGGTGCTTGTTTCAAACCATATAAGGCCTTTTTCAATTTGAAAACATGGTTAGGATAAAGATGATCGTCAAATCCAGGAGGTTGTGATACATACACTTCTTCATTTAGGAAACTATTTAAGAATGCACTTTTCACATCCATTTGATGCAATTTAAAGTTACACATGCAAGCATATGCTAAGAGTAATCTCACAGCTTCTAGCCTAGCTACAGGCGCATATGTTTCATCAAAGTCAATGCCTTCTTCTTGATTATATCCTTTAGCAACTAGTATAGCTTTGTTCCTTACAATATTACCATCTTCATCCATTTTGTTTCTAAAAACTCATTTAGTTCCAATTATATTCATATTATCAGTTTTAGGCACTAGAAACCACACATGATTTCTTGTGAATTGATTGAGTTCATCTTGCATAGCAACAATCCAATTACTGTCATTCAAAGCATCATTCACATTTTTAGGTTCAATTTGAGATACAAAAGCAACATGTTCACAAAATACAATCCTACGTCTAGTAGATACTCCCTATTTGATATCACCTATGATGTTATCCTTTGATAAACCTCTAGGCTGGATCCAATCCTTGGGCAAGTTGTTGTCTTGCAACTTTTTCAGTTGGCTGCTTTTCCTTTTCAATCGATTGATTTTCTACAGTAGAGGGCTTTTCTGCAGCAGAAATATGCTCCTGCAATAGATCTTCTTCATCTGCATTCTTTGGCACTTGATCTTGAAACTTTGTGTTAGTTTCATCAAACACAACAAGCATAAACTCTTCAACAATCATCAATATGTTATTATAGACTCTATATGCATGACTTTGTATAGCATAGCCTAGAAAAACACCTTCATTTGTAAGCAAGCAAAGTATATGATGATGCATGATGCAAATCAAGCAAGTATATATTTTTTACTCTTTTTCCTATCAATACAATACTACCACATGCATCATAGATTGATAATGATTTGGTTCAAGCACAACTTTAAAAACTTTGTCACTAAGTTGGTCAAGGTACCACAAGTCTTTCTTTTCACTTTTGATAACTTGCAAAACAAATATACATTACATGGTACCCTTTGATAGGTTGGGTCCAACATGGTTAAGCCTTTCTTGATCCTTTTGGGACCCATTTCATAACCCCTTTAGGAACATCATATTTTCAAGCATGACAGTTCTTAATGACATGACCTTTTTGCATACAATAGTTGAAGGAAATGAATAGCATGTCATTTGGCTTACTTTTTGAAATGAAACTAGAGAACTTTTTGGTTTTATTTTGAAAAGAAGGATTGTAACCAAGTCTAGCTTTGCCAAACACACAGTTTTGAGAACCAAGAACAACCTCTAAGTTTGCTTCCCCTCTTGTGAACCTTGCACAAGTCTTTATAAGGTATTTCACTTGATTTTTCAGAACTGTGCAGTTTTCACAGGCTTTTTCAGCCGGTTGATTTCTAAAACAATCGGTTGAATTACTATAAATCATTTCCAAATGTTCGAAATCAGTTGTTTCTTTTTCCAGTTGACTGACTCTGTTTTCCAGCCAGTTGTTCAAACCTTTCAATCGATTATTTAATGAAAAAATCTTGTTTGCTTCATTATGCAACACTTCAAAATCATGCAACAATTGATTGTAATCATTCTTGTTTAGAGAACTTACTTGACTTGAGGAGGATGACTCATAACCAGCCACGAGGCACAAATTGGCTTCTTCACTCTCATCTTGTGAAGAGCTACTTGTTGTTGAATCATCATTATCCTCCCATGCAATGTATGCACGTCTCTCCTTTGACTTCTTCTCCTTTTTCCTATTAACACTCTTCTCCTTCTATTTGTTAGCATTTGGACATTCAATTTTGATATGTCCTTGTTTTCCACAGTTATAACAAGTAAAATTAGAAGAATTTGATTCATTATGTTTGGAAGTATACCTCTTAGGATTACCTTTGCTAACTTTCCTTTTGAGATACTTACCAAACCTTTTGACAAGGAGATTCAAGTTCTCACTTTCATTTGATTCAGCCACCTCATCCTCGGGTTCCTCATTCTTCATGGTGCTAGTCTTCAAGGCTATGTTCCTTACCTTTTTCTCACTTGACTCAAGTTCATTAAGCCTTTTCATCTCAATCTCATGCTCCCTAAGCTTGCCAAGATCTCTTGTTTCTGAGATGGTCATGACCTTTGGTTGCCAAGATCTATCAAGACATTTCAGCACCTTGATGTTTAACTCTTCTTTGTCAAATTCCTTACCCAAACCATGAGATGGTTGACTATGTGAGTGAATCTCTTTTGCACATCCGCTATAGATTCTCCTTATTTCATCTTGAATATCTCATACTCTTGAATCAAGGCATGCTTCCTTGCTCTCTTAACATCATTGGTATCTTCATGAGTCACTTTAAGAACCTCCCACATTTCCTTGGCACTCTTGTATTGTGAAACACGAAAAAACTCATCCATCTTGAGAGATGAAGAGAGGATATTCTTTACATTGCAATCATATTGGCCTCTCCTACTTTCTTCCTCAGTCCATTTAGTCCATGGCTTATCAACCTGCACATTACCAATAATATTCTTAGGAGTATATGGTCCATTTATGATTGCATCCATATCCCTTGATCTATTGACTCAATAAAGATTTTCATCATAATTTTCCAAAATTGGTAATTAATGCCACTAAACATAGGGGGTCTATGAATTGAGGCACCTTCAACAAAGGGTAACTAGTTTTCAGCCATTTCAAGTAGTTCAAAAACAAATTTAGGACCTTCCTTGAGCAAATTTCAAGTACCTAGCTCTAGATACCAATTGTTAGTTTTGAAATGGTTGAAATGCCAAGAAGAGGGGGGTTTAATTGGCTAGTTAAAAAATTAGGCTATCTTTGAAAGCTAAAAACCACCTTTAATTGAATCAATTAAATCACCAAGTTAGGATGCAAACACTACTGAACTGCATACTTTCAATTGGTCAAAAACATAGTTAATCGATTGATTTTACTAAACAGATTATGTTCTGGTATAATCAACCGATTAAAACAAAAAAACAGTCGACTGAAATACTAGGAAAAATGCAGAAATGCATATTCGAGTTTTAAACCAGGAACAGTGCACGAGAATGATCAAGACAAGTTCTAAATGATTATGCAAACATGCTCAATACGCATATGTCATGAAAACATGAAAGAACATAAAAAATATGATTAAAACACAAATTCTTGAAACTTTAAACTGAATATACAAGAGAGAAAGGTTAGAAAAGAGAAGAGACCACGAGATTTTTATACTGGTTCACTCAAACTTGAGCTACATCTAGTTTGTCAAGGCAACCTGAGCTTGACTTTGCACTATTTCAAAAGATTTACAAAGTATCCACCCTTACGAAATTCAACAGGTTGATTTCTAAATCAATCAGTTGATTTCACTTGACTTAAGTGAAATCAGTCAATTAAAAAATGAATCAACTGATTGAATTTGTTGCAGTTTAAGACTACTGCAGCCAACCTTTTAACCTTTCGAAAAACCAATCAACAAATTTAAAGACACATTTTGACCTGTTGATAAACCATTCAACAGATTAAAAAACATAACAAAGACAAAATACATCTAATTAATGTTACAAGGTCTACAATATGAATTACAAACTTCAAATACACTTTCTTAATGATGTAACTATGTGGATAGCACACGTTCTAGCCTTGATCAACATGAATACCATCAAATTTCCTTTCCTTCATCAATATACGCTTCATTCCAATGATGGCTTTAAGATAGTTCAAAAGGGCTTCATTAAATCTTCAAATCTTCAAGAAGCATACCACCTTGACTTCTCATGTTAACAATAATGGTTGCATTGTTGATCTTTAGGATTTGATATTTTGGTGTTGTGAATGTGAAATTGGAAGTAATTGATGGTAGAATTATGTGCCAATTGGTAAGTGCAGAATTTTATAGTTCAATGGGAATGTGAAAACGAAAAAAAAAAAGGTGTTAAGATATATTAAGAAGTCTAAATTATGTATGTATGTTATGGTTCTCTTTTATTTCAAGAATTGGTAAAGGCTAGGTAAGTTATTGATGAGAAATTTGTATAAGAATTCTCTTGATGTATATGGTGCTGAAAGTTAAGTAAAATTGTAATGGGATGTTTAGTATTTGGTTTTGTGCATGTTTTGGATGTTTGATATGTTGAACAAGTATTTTGTGCATAATTTATGCTATTTCACACTAAACAATAGGGTTGGTCACTAGGCGAGCCAATTTTCCTAAGCAAAATGGTCGTTGGGCGACAAGGGGTCATTGGGCGACTAAGGGTCATTGGGTGAGTGGCTTGGTTGCTGGTTGAGAGCAAAATCGTGAGAAGAGGTGGTCGTTCGGCGACAATTGGTGTGCTTGTTAGGTAAGTGATAGGTCGTTGGGTGAGTTTTTTTTTTTTTGCGAGGCTATGTGTTGTTGGGCAACTGGTGGTCGTTAGGCGACTTTTGTTTCCATCCAAGTATATTACTAACCTATTTGAACGTGCTTGTCTTACTTACAACAAGATTGTTGATACTCTTCTTGAGACAAGTGTACAATATTTCCCATCAGATGGTGCTCCTTTAACTGGTTCTACTTTATATCGAACTATTGTAAGGAGTCTAGTTTATCTTGCTGTGACCCGTCCAAACATTGCACATATTGTTCATAGTGTTAGTCAGTTTGTTTCAGCTTCAACAACATTTCATTGGGGTGTTGTTCTTCATATTCTCATGAATATTTGGGGCACTCAATTTTAGTCTCTTTTGCATTCTTCATATATTTCTTTGATTTCTACAATGGTGATTAAGAAAGCTCTAAGAAGATCCCTACTGGACATTAAGATAACCAAGGTTATCTAGATGTGAAAGAAGATAAATTCAATTACTTAAAGAAAAAAAAAAGAACTCAAGGTTAACCTGAAAACCAAATTGGAAAGAGGAAGAAGATGAAGTAAAAGATGAAAGGCATGAAAGGGGAGGGGATTCAAATGATGTCACGCCACTATGGGGGTGCACAAAGGCAAGATAAGGCTAGTGAAGATCACACTCCAAAGATAAAATTCCTTACCAAATGGTCGAATATTATGTAATATAACTCAAAAGATTTAACCCTTTTACAAGTCTAGAAAAGCTTCTTTTATAACAGGTGGAAGGGGTCTCTTTGCAAAAACACAAAGTTAAGGAAAAAGGTGCAACTAAAACTAAGATTCTAGAAACTAGATCTAAAAGAGGTGTTTTGAAAAGGAGACAACCTTAGCTTAGTCTTTAAGCCTTCATATTTGGCCCATTTGACCTTCTAGAAGAGAAGGTTAAACTTGCTCTCCAAGCTCTCCAAAAGAGACTCCAATAATGTGTGATCCCAAGTGCAAGCCTCTCCTTATTCTAAGTAGTGTTATCCTCCTCCAAGTTGGGTCTAGGTTATTCCTACAAGACAAACAACCAAACAGTCAACATGTCAACTTAACTCAAGTCAGCAAAGGTCAACAAGTTAACCAAAGTCAAGTCAACATAAATCAACTTTAGGAAAGTCAAGATAAAACTGAATATTAAATAAAAAGAAGGTGAAGAAACTGTCATGGTGAATATGTTTATTCTTCCTAAGCATGTGTCTTGTGCCTCCGTAGGTTTAGGGGTTCATCATGTATAAAAAATAAGCCTAAAATGCAATAAAATATTTATAATAAGATTGTGTAATCCTTATAATTGCTAATGTTATTTTAGTTATTTCATAATTTCTCCATTCCACCGTAGAGGAACTAATTAGTATTATTTGATTAAGAAATTACAAAAATTAAAAAAAAATATAAACCATTAATGTAAATATTTTTAAACACAAACTAATATTCACCACTTTATTATCTTATTTTATTCATCAATGTGAGAAACTAATTACTCTCTTATTATATATATATATATATATATATATATATATATATATATATATATATATAATATGTTGCATATAAACTAATAAAATAACAATAAATCTTTACTTTATCATCTGAGCAAGGTTTCAATGAGGCATATTTTTCAATATTAATGGAAATTCAATGGGTCACTACATTATTTTATAGTTTAGGAAATTCTAAGATGGTAATTGTTCAAAAACCATTGCCTAAAATAGGAATAGGCAACGACGTTTTATTGGCAGCTACATAGTGAGTTTTATTTGTCTTTAAACCACCTATATAGAAAAGTGTTGCCTATTTGTTTTAAGCAACACATAATAAAACATGAAAAATTATATATGTTAACTTGTTTAAGATCTTATTTGCTATAATGTGTGTTAATGCTTATATAAAAGTGTACAATTTCTTACAAATGATAGCTTATTTTTCCAAGGGTCACAATACAAGTGTCTAGAAACCCTTTAACCATTGATTGAGGAATCAAGGACGTCAACATAAACATGGAGCTTAATTCTTTAAGTATTTTTTGGAAGATTAGTTGTTTTTGAGGTACATTATCTTTTTTTTTCTCTTTTATTAAAGGCGATGAACAATGAGTGGACCAAACATCCAAGTTTAGTAGTGAGTATATGAACGATGTGAAGTCTTTTTCAGATTTTTCATACAACAATGGAAAGCCTCAAGGAGAAGAGATATTTTGTCCTTGTGCAAGATGTAAAAATTGATTTTGGGTAAGAAGACATGTTGTATATGATCTTTTAATAGTTATGGACTTTCTTATAAGCTACAACTTCTGGATTCACTATGGAAAGGAAACTCAGGTTGGATCATTTTTCAAGGAAGATTCCTTAAAGAAGAAAAAAAGGAGAAGTTACTCTTTTAATGACTTTCAAAGAACAATTGAATGTTTCAAAACTATTCAAATCTTATTCAATTTAAATTTAATTTTACATGAAGTATGAGGTTATATATATAGATGGCCTATCCCCTAGCAAGCTTGGCTAGAACAACTTGGGACTAAATGAACTTAAAAGTGGCGTCACACAAGAAGCAAGGTGCAACCCAAAATTTGCCTAAAAGTGGCTTATTCTACATGATGTGCAACTTTCTTCAAGCTTTGGACATCCACTTCTACGACCTTTCGCAACTCTTGTAAGACCTAAAGTTGGCCCACCTATGTCTCTAGAAAATTCTAAAACTAAAAGAAAATATGTAGACCCATACATTTTTACAAAACTAAGAAGAAATAAAACAAAAACAATCCTAGTATTTGACTTTTCAAAAGTGCTAAAGGCTTCTTCTTTAAAGTTTCATCTTCTTCTATCCTTTTAGTCATGGACCACGTTTTAAACCCAACGTGTTGTTTCACAGTGCTCCTCCATCACTTTTCTTTGCAACCAAGTTAATCGATATCAAAACATAGTTGCAACAAATATAAGTGAATTTGTCTCTTCAAAAAGAATGACAAGTGTTTGCAAAAAACCTTGGGAAACTAATCTTACTTTATATCATACAATTTCACCATTCTCATTTCATTTTTTCTCAAATACATATCCATACCCAATTATTTTTACGTTCATAAGCATCTAGACTACATTTCAAAAAACAAATTGCTTAGTTAGCGAGTCTAATTCTGCTTTAATTGAATCTTCCATTTTTGCCAGGCATTTCTTTGCCAAGAATCTTCAATGAGCATTGGTTCTTGATTCTCATTTCTATTCATGATATTTATCATTATATTATATGCAAAAGCATCATCAATGTTGATTTCATTTTAGTTCCATTGTATTTTATTCATAACATATTTATTGAGATCTTGTCATTCGTAACAATTTGAGGTATCATGAGTTCTTTTTGAATAGAATGATTACTTATTTACAAGGAATAATTTAAATTTTCACCCAAATTAATCTTTTAAGATTTTCATTTCCTAGACTGCATCTTCTTATTTTTTTAGCTTATTTTCTTATTCATGTACTTTTATCTTTAAAACCAATAGAGCTATCACAATTCATATATATTTGAGACTCATTTACTATATTTTATTTTCCAACAAGAATGACAAGTCTAATTGGTGCATTAGTAGTTGATATATATGATTTAGTTGATAAAACAATGATAATTATTTCAAGTTAATTGGTGTCAAGTCTAATGGGTGCATTACTAGCTTATTTATATGGTTTAATTACCCTTTTTCAGGTCATTAAACCCGTATAGAAATTGGTTGAGTAATATTTTTAGATGAAATATCTTTTGAAGTTCTAGTTCACATTTGTATAAGGGTTAGGATAAATTAATGATAACTCATTTCAACCAATATCTTTCTTTTTTTCAGTTACGTTTTCTTTTCCCATAAAAAAATGATTCATCAAAATGACAATAAAAAACCGAGTCTTTAATAAATCTCTTGTTTCTGGTTCAAGATATTATATTTTTAAAAGAGATTCATAGCCAACATATATTCCCAATCATTTATGAGATCCATTATAACGCTTTTTTGTGTTGCAATTAAAATATGTAAAACAAAAAATTCTTAAATGAGCAATATTAGGTTGTTGTTACTAACCAAAAACAAATTCCAAAAGAGAGTATTTATGATAACTTGTATGTCTAATGTGAATTAATACTACAAGCTAAGAATGACATATCCTCAAGTAGCCATAGAAAGATTTGTCCTTATAAGTAATGGCCTTGCAATATACTTTAAGCATTTAATTAATGGTTTGAAAAGTCCATTTTGAATATGAGCATGTCCTAGTGCTCTTTCAACTTCAATTTCAATGGACAGAAAATACCCATTAAAAAAATGTGATAGAATATACACCAAAATTATCAAGACAAATTTTCTTTATTGGACAATTTGTGAATTGAACTCTTAGTTACTTAATTGAACAAATAACCTATAAACAATGCTTAGTCCTTAGTTGATAATAAAAAAACTTGTAATAATTCTTACTTCAATTAAAGTTATGAAATGTATAAACTGATCTAACATGTTGGGTGTACAGGACTACAAATATCACCCAATATCATTTCTAAAATAAGACTCATTCTTTCTTTTTTATGGTGATGATCTTATTATCAACTTTCGTTGTGAACATGTAATACTTCAGAAATCATTGGACTGACGAATCTTATAGATTTTAAGTGGGTGTATACATTAATTTTCTATTATAAAATATGTTTATTGTAAAATATGCAGTTGCATTTTGACCATTATAGCTAAAACAGTTTCGATTTGGTATTTACAACAATATGATTGTTGTTGAGCTTACAGGATATTCATCATGAGCCATGGGATTTTAACCCATCATCATTCACACCTATAAATAGGTGATTTTTGTGCTCTCCAAAACACCATCTCTCACTCTTTTCCCTTCATTCTTCAAGCTCTCTTCTCTCTCTCATATTTCACTAGTGGAAAAAGGAGAATCTATGACGACTTATTATAACAGGTATAAGCCACCTATCACAATAAGTTGACCGATGACATTTTTGTAATAAAAGTAACAATTATTATGACTATTATGACAGGTGTAGAGGACCTATCACAATAGATGGGCGCGGTGGCAAATTTGAAATTATGTTAAAAATATATTATGACATATTTGGAGAAACCTGTCATAATATCTTCAAATCCCTAATTTTTTCCTTCCTTTTTTTCTCTTTCTCTTTCTCGTCTCCATTCTTTCTCCAGAAGTATACTTTCTTTCTCAAACAGTCATGTTACCTTCTTGTTTCACGTTGTCGTCGTCGTTTCGTCCGCCGCTTCGTTCCTTTTGCCGCTCCATTCGCCACTTCGTTCGCTACGTCGTTCGTGCACCGTTCGTGCTCTGTCCGTGCGTCGTTCGCACACCGTTCGCGCGTCGTCCGCTCGCCGTCCATGCACCGTCCGCTCGCTATCCGCTCGCCATCCGCGCACTGTCTGCTCGTCGTTCGCGCACCGTTCGCTTGCCATCCGCTCACCATTCGCTCGTCGTGTTTGCAACGTGACTCCAACGTTGTGGTGCCATGACCCTCTTCGCCTTCATTTATGTCCAAAATGGCCGCCACACTTGCCAATGCCGACAATCGCACTCAGCCAACTATCTCCTATCAATTTTTTTTTCTGTTTTTCAATCTTTCAAAAATATATGTAGGAACATAAAATTGAATGAGGAATCTGATAAAAGTGCATTTTTGTTACAATTTAATTCAGGCGGCACTTACGCGCTTGGATGCTTTGGAGAATGACAATGCTGGTTTTGAAATCGAAGATGCCAATAACAATGATGATGAAGCTTCTCTCGGCGAACAGGATCAATGTTAGGGTTTCTTCTCTACTTTTTTTTTCTTTTGTTTCAGAATTTTATTGGGCAAAACATCTTTATGTATATATAATTTGATAGAGTAAGTCAATGAAATATTATTTGGATAAAGTAAGTCAATGAAATTATTTTATTTGAAAATTGTATATTGTTATATTCAGGTAATACTATTATGAATAGAGGAAAATTGAAAAAAATTAAAAAAAATACTCATTTATTATGTTAGGTGTAGAAATACCTGTCATAGTAAGTTAGACTTATTATGACAGATTTTCACAATGTAATAGAAAAAAGCGTATTTTTTATGACTCCTACAACTATAATGCCAACATACCTGTCATAATAAGTCCTTTTTACTTGTCATAATAAGCTCTTTTTGCACTAGTGTTTCTTCCTTCTATTATCTAGGTTAAATACTCTTTCAAGAGTACTTTCTTGCTAGTTCTGAGATCCTCGGAAGATCAGAGAAGTTCCTATTGTATCCTAGGGGGCTTGTGTAACATCCCTAAGGAATGTTACTAATATTTAAATACATAAATTCCGAATTAAAACAAAAACCACATTTAATATATAATCTGAATATACAATATTGTTATATATAAATGTTATTAAAGTTCAACATAAAAATATTTACATCAAACAATACAGTTTCTTTCAGAATCCCAAGTAGCCCATGCTCTCCGTCTCTATGCATCTCTTGGCTCACCTGTCAAATCATCTGCTCCCGGATAACAAATTATCCGATCATCGCCATACACACACAGATAGGGTGAGCTATGCACAATAAAAATATAAACAGATATATGAAATGAGCATGTTTTCCAACCCAAAATATCATAAATACAAATCTCATACTTTTCAAAACACCCGACCATGACCTCATAGTCCTTCATGAGTCATATGCATGAACTAAGTCTTGGGACTTCCTTGTACTCCCACGAAACTAACTCATTCGTGGTCCAACCATATGAGCCTATCCCGCTCATAGTCCTGCCCTACAGACTCCTCGCCTGTAGTATAAACATCCAAGTCTCATAACTTGGACTCTGGCACGCACGCAATCACCATACTATGGACTCCTCGCCCAATAGTAGCCGACGGGAACATCACAGTTCCTTGCCCATCGTGCGCCTGACACATGCAATCACCATACTAAGGACTCCTCGCCCATTAGTAGTCTATGGGAACTCAACGAGTTCCATGCCCATCATGTGTCCAACCACCGAGCACATCTCAGACCCCTATTGGACTTAGTCCTTCAAGCCCAAACACCACACCACATGCACCTACAACCTATCCTTAAGATAAACAGCCAAAACACACTCACAAGCGCATAGAAACATAGTAACTCACATAATCTCGCTTAAGCTAGGGACTTCTCGCCCAAGCTAAGCCTTCAGCCTCACTTAGGCTAGCTCACCTTGCCTGAGCGAGCTTAAAACAGTGACCACAGCACGTTATCTCGCTTAGGCGAGGTCCTCTCGCCTAGGCGAGCCATACCCTCGCTCAGATTAACACACACACCTCGCCTGCACAAGAATTCAATCAAACAAACCTCATTTCTCATCGCTACCTCGCTTAAGCGAGTCGTTCTCACCCAAGCGAGCATCTTGTCGCTTAGAACCCCAATACATCTCGCTTGGGCGAGAAATCGCGCTCAAAATGGTTCAGGTTTCCTCGCGACCTTGCCTAGGTGAGTGGCTCTCGCCTGAGCGAGAGACTAAGTTGCTCAACCCCATCCAAGGTCGCCTGGGCGAGTAACACGAATCAGGACCAAAGACGAGACTCTGCAACTCTCGCTTAGGCGAGATGGAGTCATTTGGGCGAGAATTGCAGGGTTTCGAGTCTGATCACGCGCACAGTGCACCAAACAATACCAAAATCATACCAATTTACAATGTACTCATTTTCATTCAGTCCATTTCATCAATTAAACCATAAAACACACTGTAAACATCATTGGATTTCCCAAATCACACAATTTGACAAAACATAACAAGAATGGTACCCATACCCTCCTCTAATTATTATAAACACCCAAAAAGGCTTTGTACCCCCATTCCATTCACAAATTCTCAAATTACAGCGCATACCACACCAAAACCAAACCACATAGATTCAAATTTAAGAATAGAACGCATAAACACAGTCAATAGTGGAATACACATAGTTTCAGCACCCCTAACTTGGAATGAGTGCTCAAAAATTGTGAAGACAGGACCCCTTGATTCAAAATCCCTTCTTGCTTCAGCCCTTGCACACCCAAAACTCAATTCACCCTCTCAAACCAGTGCTCCTCTCAAAAGCCAATTCCCAGCACTGCCAAAACCCTTCCTTTCCCTTAAAATGGTCTTAATTAAGGGTTTAAAGGTTTAAACAAAAAATGGGTTTAATTATGTTTTTAATTTCTTATTCATTGTTCACTAAGGTTTTTCAGCCCTTTGTCCATTCCTCTCTTTGATTTTTACCTTTGCCCTTTCAACTCCACTCCAGGGTAGAATTAGCAAAAATATAGCCTACTTTATACCCCCCAACAAGGTTTGAACCATGACCTCCCACACATAAGGCCAAAGCACAACCACTATGCCAATTCACATTTTGTGATATACTCTAATCAATTTAAGTTTACAATACCAATTCTATATTCATACATATTATTAAAAATCAATAATAAAACAACACATATAATTGGCATACATAGGACTTGAACCCAAGTCCTCTCACACAAACAAAGTACTCTCAACCATTTGAGCTAGTACTTTTCCACGTCATATTAAACAATAAATGATGCCATAAAGGTGCCTTCAACTCCTTGCCTCTCAATTGCTTGACCTGAGTATCCAATATGCGAACCGGTCCAACTGGCATAGTCAGATCTTCGCGTACTTGCACCTCGTCTGACTCTAGAACATGATCTGGACTCGCAATGTATTTCCTCAACTGTGATACATGGAATACATTATGCAAGTTGGATAGGTGAGGTGGTAGAGCGATCTCATATGCCGCTGTTCCTATTCTCCGTGTAATCTAATAAGGTCCTATAAACCTCAGAGTCAACTTCCTCGATTTAAGAACCCTTCCGATACTTGTGGTTGGCGTAACCTAGAGAAATACATGGTCTCCCTCGTCAAACCCAAGTGGCCGTCTCCTCTTATCTACATAGGACTTTTGCCTACTCTGAGTTGCTCTCATCCGATCTTGGATTAACTTGACCTTACTGGTCGTTTATTACAGAAATTCAGGACCAAGCACAAAGGCTTCACCATCCTGATACCAACACAATGGAGTTCTACACCTCCTTCCATACAATGCTTCAAAGGGCGTCATACCAATATTGGAATGGTAACTATTATTGTAGGTGAACTCCACCAAAGGTAGCACATCATTCCAGTTTTCCATGTGATCCAACACACAAGACCTTAATAAGTCCTCTAGAGATTGGATGGTCCGTTCAGACTGTCCATCTGTTTGAGGATGATACGCTGAACTCATCCTCAACTGTGTACCCAAGGCCGCCTGCAATGATTGCCAAAATCATTATGTGAATCTAGGATCCCGATCTGACACTATGCTTTCGGGTACCCTATGCAATCTTACCACTTCTCGCACATATAACTCTGCTAACTTGTCCATCGACCACTTCTGATTCATAGGCAAGAAATGTGCACATTTTGTCAGTCTGTCTACTATCACCCAAACTGAATCATGGCCCTTTGTCAACCTCGGAAGATGTGTCACAAAATCCATAGAGATACTATCCCACTTCCACTGAGGTACGTCCAGTGGTTGCAGTGTACCTCCCAGCCTTTGGTGTTCAATTTTGGCCTTTTGACATACCAAACACTGAGCAACAAAGTCTGCTACATTTGCCTTCGTACCGCTCCACCAAAAGGACTCCTTCAAATCCTTATACATCTTAGTCATACCTGGATGTATGCTAAGACGGCTCTGGTGACCCTCCTTCAGTATCTGCCTCCTGAAATGAGGCCTTCCTGGTACACACACTCTACCTTTAAACCGTAGGATGTCATCCGCTCCCATATGATAATCCTTCCCCTTTTCAGTGCCTAACCACCCCACAAACTGCTGTAGTTCCAAATTGTGTCCCTAAGTCACACGAATTTCATTCAAAAATTCATTAGTAACTCTTAGCAAGCTACACTGTATCGAGTCCTGCCCAAACTGCATCCCCAGATTCATATCTCGGAGTTTCTCAATCAACTCTAACTCCTTTATCTCATGCAAGATACATGCATCTTCTTCCGACTCAGAGCATCGGCTACAACATTTGCCTTGCCTAGATGGTAGAGCAATTCAAAGTCATAGTCTTTCAAATACTACATCCACCTACGCTACCTCATATTCAGCTCTTTCTTGTCAAACAAGTATTTCAAACTTTTGTGGTCGCTGAATACTCGGAATTGAGAGCCGTATAAATAATGCCTCCAAGACTTAAGAGCAAACACTATGGCGGCTAGCTCCAAGTCATGAGTCGGATAATTCTTCTCATGCACCTTCAGTTGACGAGAAACATATGTCACGACCCTCTTTTCTTGCATTAATACACACCCCAGACCTTGATAGGAGGCATCACAGTACACCTCAAACACCTTCTCGGTATCCGGAATCACTAGCACCGGAGCGGTAGTCAAACACTTCTTCATTTCCTCAAAGCACTCTTCACACTGCTCGGTCCAAGAGAACGGCTAATCTTTTCTTGTCAGCTATGTCAATGGGTTCACCTTCTTTGAGAACCCCTCCACAAACCTCCTGTAGTAAGCTGCTAAGCCCAAGAAACTTCGCACCTCCGTCAATGTCTTAGGCCTTTCCCAGTTAAGCACCGTCTCAATCTTAGCCGGGTCTACTGCAATACCCTTAGCTGAGATGACATGTCCAAGAAACTGTACCTCCTCTAGCCAAAATTCACACTTGGACAGCTTCCCAAACAACTGGTGGTCTCTGAGTATCTTCAACACTACCCTCAAGTGATCGGCATATTCCTCCCGTGTCCTCGAGTAGATAAGAATGTCATCAATAAAGACAACAACAAACTTATCCAACCAAGGTCGGAAAATTCTATTCATGTAATCCATGAATATTGCCGGTGCATTCGTCACCCCAAATGGCATAACCACATATTCATAGTGGTTGTATCGTGATCTGAATGCTGTCTTTTACACATCTTCCGGTCGCACTAGAATTTGGTGGTATCCCGACCTTAAGTCGATTTTTGAGAACACCCCGGCTCCCTTCAACTGGTCTAGTAAGTCGTCGATCCTTGGCAGTGGATATTTGTTTTTAATAGTCAGCTTATTCAGCTGCCTATAATCCATACATAGTCGCGAGCTCCCGTCCTTCTTCTTCACTAACAAAACTGGAGCTCCCCATGGTGACGCGCTCGGCCGAATAAACTGCTTCTCTAATAGTTCCTCAATTTGCTTCTTTAGTTCTACAAGCTCAACCGGTGCCATTCTGTATGGAGCCATGGACACTGGACCAGCACCAAGAATGAGACCAATGGTGAAGTTAATGTCTCGACTCGGCGGCAACCCTGGTACTTCATCTGGAAACACATCCGCATACTCGCTAGCTACAGGTATGGATTGGATGGTCTCTACCGCACTTGATGTGATCCCAATAAGGCTTATAGCATTGGGCCAACGCCTAGGCCTATTCATTTTATTTTTTTTTAATTTTCTTTTATTTTAGTTAATAAATGTGTCTAATTTGGGTTTGTTTGCTAAATGCAGCCTATTTTCTATGCTGCCAATTGAAGAATTGGCATTGGGCCTGCGGCCCAACTCTCGTCTACATCAAATACTACATTTTCTCCAT
>Ga0214545_1000091_pt1 | contig 98849 bp, 41 predicted proteins | sample CNSS4metaG_FD_160064 | JGI IMG/M metagenome (GOLD analysis project Ga0214545, IMG submission 160064) | Root nodule microbial communities from cowpea collected in UCLA plant growth center, Los Angeles, California, USA - CNSS4 | ecosystem: Host-associated > Plants > Roots > Nodule | place: USA... | reverse complement strand
ATATATATATATATATATATATATATATATATATATATATATATATATATATTATATTTCTCAGCCGGGGATTTACAGTTACTTACCACACAAGCTTTGAATAAAACAACTTGGTTGACAATGTTGTTGCTGTGGTCAGAGGTCCTCTGAGCTCAAATATGTTCTAGCAGACCTCTTGGAAAGTCTTCTAACAAAAAACCCAAAATCGAAACAAAAAGACTGTCTCTAATATATATATATATAGCATAGTGGAAGTATGTTCTCCTCTATACAATTTGTAAGGCTTTTCAGCAAGCTTGAATGCTTGATTTCCATTCAGCAAGTGATGTCAGAAATTCCATGACCTGAAGATACAACATTGGTTGGATTATGACATCACAAAAGTTTCATCTGTCAGATTCAGATGCAGTCCAATGAAAGAAAAAGAAACATACGAAGTAAATTAGAATGAAGAGAATTACCTCTGAGGGATCACGAAGAGAGTAAACTGCGTTGCTTTCTTTTGGGGCAGGGGACACTAAGATGCCACAACCTTTATTAGATTCTCTCAAAACCTGTAACAGTCGTTTGGTATCAGTATTAAGGGAATCTACAAAAAGAGAATTTGAGAAACAAGCATGACATCATAATAAGCGATTTATTACTATTACCTTGAAGGCATCTTCGTCTGTTTTATCATCTCCAATATATATAGTTAGCACGTCATCGTTATTGCTGAGTCCTAAAAATAAGTCTTAGAGTCATTTACTTGCATAACAAAATTTGATCTTCAAAGAAAGTAGTCATTCATTAGATAAAAACAATGAACTCACCAAGTGACTCAAGTAAAAATGTGACAGCTTTTCCCTTATCCCAGTCGATCACTGGCCGAATCTCTAAAACCTGAAAACTAGTAACTAAACAGATTATTATGAAGTACTTTTTAACAGTTATATCTCTTGAAAAGTGAGTGAAAAAGTTGGGTCGCGAAACAGTACCATCCGCCCATGAGTTAAACGCAAACGAGGATACTGCTTCAAAATATCATATACACGTTGTCCCACAATAGGCCAACTCTGTACATCAAATGAAACAAATTAAGAGGAAATATATGCTTATAAAGTATGAAGTGCGTGTTAGATTTTATATGGAATTGTGCAAAATCATGTGACATAATTTTAAGGAAATGTTCACTTGCTTGTTCCACGTTCCACGTTGAAGAATTGATTACGGTTTGAGAAGTCTTTTTGAGTTTAAGCAAAACTTGAAATAGTTTGAGTTCGATGAAAAACTTTAGCAAGCTTTATTATTAACTTATTTTTAGAATAAAATCATCGATACATAGGTTATCTCATTTTAAAGTTAATTTCAACCAAAATAAATCTTATTCCAACATGCAAAAAAATAAGTTGGTGAGAAGAGGAAGTCATCCTAGGTAGAAAGATTCCGCATTCTTATGCTAAACAAAAAAAAAAATCATCAGAAATGAAGTTAATACCTCCTCATCGACATTCCGGTAATGTACAGATACACAAAATTTGTTGTTCTCAACTGTTGCTCCTTCAACGTCTTTTGTACACTCTTTGAGCAACCTAAGTACCTGTGCGAACATGAAACCTTGGTTGATCAGCATACAACTTTCAAGTAAAGAAAAAAGATAGAAAAGGATTGTATTTTTCAAATATACATGCCTCATCAATCATGGGCAGGAATTCAGCAGCAGGTTGGAATAAATTAAGTTCACCAAGACCCTGTAATTTCAAAAGAATAAAATTCAAATCGAGCTACATTACAAGGTACTTCTTGACAGATAATGTGAAGTAAGACACATATTCAGGTAGAAATTCTGAAACAAGTACCTGCTTATCAGAATCAGGGTGATCGTCAGAAATAGATTGTCTGGGGGGACCAATAATGTCCATCCCATGACTACCAGCATAATAGAGGTCACTTAATCCAACAAATTCATATACCTGAGCAAACAGGGTATATAACATAAATGTTAAAATCAAAAGTCAAAACTAATGTTCGACAATTGTTATACGCAAATGTAAGTAAAAGTAAAAGAAAAATAAGATTGTTTCATAAAATTCTGCAACTACCTTGTCACGTTTTCTTCCACTAATTATTGCAGTTGGAAAATATTCCGCCACTTTTTTAACAGCAGCACGCATCTGATGAGGTTTAAGGGTCAGATCAGCAAAGTAGTAGTAGCATCAGAAGAAAAAAACTAATTGAAACGTGGACGACAAATCAATAGAGAACATCACATACATTATCTGACATGAACGCACAGTCAGGATTGTCCACAATGGGTGAAAGAGTCCCATCATAATCAAGAAATAATGCTATTCTCTTCCCTTTTGCGTAGTTAGTAATTTGATCAAAAGATGCAAGTGCTGATGGAAACTTTAGCTGTGGAATTGAATAGAAAAAGTGACAAAATGAAATTGCAAAAACATAACATTCCACAACTATTGAACAAAAAAACTACAGAGGAAAGTATGTTATACCAGCCAGGTACTATAAGCAGCATCAGGTGATCCAGTTCCATGATTGAGATCCTTGGATACTTTATTGTGAGTAGGAGAAGAAGATTTCATGGCATCAAGCCAACCGCTAGAACGAAAATCATCAAGAATTCCTCCTGTCTTCTTTCTTGGAATAGCCAGAAAGGGACCATGATGGGGAAAGGTTGCCCCTTTTGGAGAAGAATAAGGTGACAAACCAGAAGGCACACCCAGCCTTGACCTTGTCAAGGGTGCGGCATCAGTAAGGACAGGAGTAAGATTTGGCTTAATCTCCATTGGATCCAGGTCTATGCACAATTTTCACAGAGCAGCAACAATGTAAGACCTTTTATGGAGTATTCAGAACAAAATGAACCAACGTATATAAAACTTCCACCACTTCAATCAACTCCTTTCTTGTCACTGCTTTTGAGTTAGCAGTTTATCGACTGATGAGTTCCTATAGACAATGATCATGCAATTGATTAGTTTGAATTCATTGAATATCAAGTCACCGATTAATTGAAAACATGAAAACATGACCCTATAAACTACCAAAGGCAAATAAACAAACAAAAAGGAAGACAGAAATAATTGTAGAAATAGAATTTCTCTTAACTTCTTGGTCAGAATTTGGTACCGTCACTCTCACTCACCATGGTGGTCTTGTTACAGACTCCAATAACCATCATTGAACAAAAACTTACATACCAATGTCGACGTGTCTTTTCAATGAAAACACTAAAAGAAAAATTTAAGAGTGTTAAATTCATCACGGGTTGATGCCAACTTCACAATTTGACTTCTTTTATCCTTTCTTTTGTTTATCTTTTTACCTAGATCTCATATCCACAAGTGATAAAACAGAATTAAAGAACATAAATGACAATAATCTTTAACTAACAATACGATTCTGTAAAATTGTTAAATTCAAACTGACTTTCTCAAATAGTATCTGAGGAGATCCTAATCTGAAGAGTAAGTTATAAATCTCAATTCGTTTATAATTATAACTAAAATAGATTATTTTATATAAAGTAGGATGCAAAACCTATTTTACAAACTTGAGTTTTATAAGATTAAATTAGGTCCACTCTCAATTTAAATGACTGAGATGGCTTATTTTACCAAAATACCCTTAGTGACACCAAATCTACTATTAGAAAATACATTATTACAGGCGCAAGAAACAATTATTAGAGTAAAAACACGATCCCAAGAAGAAGAAGCAATTATTAGACAAAAACCCCGAAAAAGGCGAGCGTGAAAGCAAACGACAACAATGCAGCAGCTTAATTAAAGTTTAAACAGTTACAAGGCAGACAAACCAGAATACACTTGTGGACAACAACTGAATCAATCAATCATTCATGCAACGACCTCTCTGAATAAAACAATGATGCACTCAAAAAAGAAAAAAAAAAAAAACGTTCTCGGAAATAAATAAATAAAACCAGTTGAAAAAGTTCAATAATACATCAAATAGTAACTATCAAAACCGAAAGCATCGCGAAAGAAAGAGAGAAAGATCCACTAGTCAAAAACTGTTACCGAACCATTGAATGTCAACATATTTACGCAATCCCCATTAAATAATAATTATAATAAAACGGTCAAAGTTCAGATTCTCAACTTGACTAGAAAGGTAAAATGCACCTAATGGTTCACGGTAAAGAACACACTTCTCCGGAATCCAAAAATTTGATATGAACTCCAAAGCTCCGGTGGGCTTTGACCATGTGTGTGACCAAGGGCACCAACCTATTTGGTGAATGAGTTCTCTAATTTTTTATCCCAAAATCTAGAAGAGGACATGTTAGGAGAAAAAGTGTCTAGATTCAAAGAACACTTGTAGAAGAATACACGTTTATTCCATTTCAAAAGCACAAATGAATATTAAAGTTGTCAAAAACAAGACATCGTTTTGTTCAACTTAACGAACTTTTTAGAGTTGGTTAAGTCTTCCCTCCAAAAGTAATTATATTAGGCCTAAATATCATAGGTCGAACTCAACTCCTTAACTGTTAAACCTGAAAAAGACGATCCATAATTTGATGTCCATTACTCTAAGTGTTAAAAATGAAAGGTATAGACTCCAAATCACATCTGGTTAGGTGAAAGGTTCCAAAATTACTTACTCCAAAAAAGTCAATATAGAATCCAAATCACAACCTGGTAGATGGGAAATTCTATTCTTCTCCACACCAATCCTAAGAAATATGCCCTCTAGAAATTATCATATTAGAACCCAAAGATTTTGAGGTCCATCCAAGTCAAGTCAAGCCCTCCACAATTCTTCAAATGTTAATGCACAGATACGCTGTGAATAGTATAAATGTAACAGGAAATTCATGTCTGTTTTGGTGCGCCAAAATTTTGAAGTTAGTCTCTGATCCAATCAACAAAACTTGGCGACAGAAAAAAACGACATTTTTTTTTTCCTGTCGAATTCAGACAATTCACAATCCCTGATGGCAGTACCAAAACCAAAAGAGGACAATATAACATATTTTACTCTGTTGGACGATATCTGAAAAAAAACGAGTTCAGAGGGAACAAACAAACAACGAAGAGAGGGAGATTCAGATCACAATGCAATTGGTTGCAGATTAAACAGTGTTAAAACAGAAAGGAGTTAATGAATGTTACAGCATTACATAAAAGTCGTTGCGAACTTTATCGAAAACAAACAAACAAATCAATGGTTAAAAGCAGAAAGAAGAAAAAAAAAAGTTTCCAATGTGAAATTTCATCAGAAGTTTCCTTTTCCAGTAATTTCCCAATTATAAGCAAAAGAGAGAGAGAGAGAGGGAGAATGTGCACGTGAGGAAGAAGATAGGTACCGTAGTTTCTCCGACGCAGGAAAAGAAGAGGTTCTGAGAATGGAGAAAAAAAGGAGAGAGTGTTGCAGTTTGAGGAGAAGAGAAGAAAACGGTGAGAACAGAAAAGAGAGAATGGTAGTTTGTTAGAATGAGAAAAGGAAGGAACCGGAGGGAGTATTTAAGCGCGTTGGTCCTCACCTAACGTGCGTTACAGAACCGCAGAGGCGCGGTCGTTGAATAAGGAAACCACTCGCCATTAAAATATTTTACATTTTTCTGAGCTTTCGTTTACGGTCACGGCGAGGCGCGTGATCGGCACGGGGTTTTTGGTTTTGCCTCTGGGAGCGCGAGGCCAATGGGGACACGCGTTTGAACCACGCTCTTCTGCTCGAGACTTTTAAGGATGACGGAGAACGGTGCTCCCGTCTAAAAAGAAGCTAGAAATTAAAATAAACTTAAAAAAGGTATTTCAACTAAGAAGGTGAATGGAAAGTAACTCCTGACTTATCAAATGTGAAATCTTCACATCTCTCTATTATATTTTTCCAAAATAAAAACTAATTTAACTTTAAATATCTAATATTATATATATATAGATAAATAGAATAAATAATATATAAGGAAAAATGTCTAGATCTCTTATATAAGTTTGTTATGATTTAGATCTAATTAGTGGAAGGTTGGTATCATTTTTAAAAATGTGTCAATCTAGTTTCAATTTTCGAAAAAGTGTTTTAATCAAATTATTTTTAGATAAATATTAGTAAAGCCGTTAACTTAATTCATTATTTTTACCACTAAATTTTAATATAAGTATCAATACTTAATTGTGTAGTCATTTTAAATATTAATACTATTAATGTTGTTAATAATTTTTTGCCGAAAAAAACCTAATTGAGGCATTTTTTTAAAAATTGAGACTCGATTGACACATTTTTAAAAGCGGGTACCAAACTGATACATCTAGATAAAAGTGGGTACCATCCGACTAATTAAACCAATAAATAATATATAAGGAATAAATAGTATATAAGAAAAAATATTTAGATCTATTATATAAGTTTGTTATGATTTATTAGTATGAAATATATTGGAGTCTCCCTTAATGAACCTATTAATGATATGGGAGCCAAATTTCATCCATATTTTTTTTTCAAGAAAAAACTATTTTTTTTCCTAAAAAAATTAACTATTAATTTTGGAGTATTGAGTAGATTTTGGAAGAGAATACCATTGAAGCAATCCTTGTATTTCTCACTGAGCTACATTGCCCATGGTTTTCTTTGTCTTTTCTAGTGTCCTTTCCGAGCTATTTATTATTATTGCATTTATGAGTTGTTGTACTCTTCAAAAATTACATATTTTAATACCTTATTTAAATGTTTATCCTTATTTTTAATCTCATAAATTTTTGTAGGATGTTTATCTTTCACTATTCTAAAACTAATATTATTTTAATCTACTATTAATATACAATTTCACTACTGATAAAAATATTGGTGTGTTTATCATGAAGATAACAAATTTTGGTAATATTATTAGTGATATATTACTTGGATAAATAATTAAATTTTTTCACTATTAATTTGCCGAAATTTAATCATTTTATAATCTAATATTAACATGTCATATTATCGATAAAAATATTAATGTGTTTTCAGTTTTAGCTTTTACATAAATAATTTCAATTATTTGTCTCTATACATTCTTTTTTTTTTACTTTCTATTATCTTAATTCATAGAAACTATTAAAAATATATTATGTACAAAGAATAAAATAGGTAACTAAGCACAGACAAAAAAGTAAAATTTATTCAACTACATGAAGCAAATGGGTAATTTAATGTATATTATTGCAATTAATGAAGTTTCAAAAATAAACATTAACCTTGTTAATAATAGCTAGTTATATTTGGAACGAAAATGTTTAGGGTTTATTTTTACTTTTTAAGTAAAAAAGTAATGTTGTATTTAGGGATGGCAACAGGTCAGGTCAGATACGGATAGTGCCTACCTGCAACCCGATCCGCCAAAAAAAAATATGTCTGTTACCCGCCCGTTTACCCATCGGGTATTCGCTTAAAAAATACTCGCAGATATTTTTAAAATTCGCGGGTACCCGTGGATACCCGATACCCGCAAATATTTAAAAATATGTATTTTATAAATTTTTTAATATAAAATTATAAAAATAAAATATAAATTAAATTAAATTATAATTATAATTATAATTATAATTAAATTTGACATAATAAAATATACTATTACTTCTAATTTTAATTAAATTTAACTTAATAAAATATAAATTTAATTTTAATTTTAATTTTTTGCGGGTAACGGGTATCCGCGGGTACGGATAGTACGACCCGTTTATAAGCGGGTATTAAAATACTTGCTACCCGCTACCCGCGGGTAGTAATTATCCGTCGCAAATTTTATCCGCGGATATCTGCGGACACGGGTATTTTTGCCGTTCCTAGTTGTATTAAGCATTTTTATCAACTTATACAATCTGTTTTCCTTTTTTTCTGATCTTGACCAAATCTCCTTTTTTTTTTTATCCTTTTACAATATCTTTTTTTGAAACCAATTTTTTTATTTATTTGAAGAATTTAATTCACCAACTTTTCAATTTAATAAACCGATTTAGCTTTATTTTAGCCATATTTTTCTAAGGCACATGATATTTTTAGGTCTTGGCTGACCTATAATCATGACACATACATAGGATACCTTGAGATCTTCATCCCTATATATTAATTCAATAGCTTTACAAATTTAAATAATAGATTTATAAATTTAAATATGTTTTTATTTAAGTATAATGACTTATAATCATTAAAGTCCATTCTCGCATTTGAAGAATTGTCTCTTTTAGAAATTAATGTTATAATTATTCTTTTATTTTTAGAAAATATCTCAGAGGATTAAAAAACGTGACATATTTAAATTATCTTTGACTAAGTGATGTATAATTATTAAAGGGTTAAATATGTTTTTATCTTAAAATTTCAGTAAATTTTGGAATTAGTATATCTTCAAAACTTTATACTAATCTAGTCTTTTATCTTTAGAAATGTGTGAATTTAGTCTTTCCTACCAAATTTGTTAAGTTTATTTAACATTTTAAACGCATTTTATGATAATATTTGAGTTAACATTGAAGCAAAGATGTGTCAAACTGTGTAAACAATTCAAATACTATTATGAAATGCGCTTGAAACGTCAGACAAACGTAACAAAATTTAAAAATTTGGTTAAAAAAACTAAATTGACGCATTTGTTAAAATGAAGAACTAAATTGGTCAAAAGTTTGAAAGATAGACTAATTCCATATTTTACTGCAACTTGAGGGATCAAAAATATATTTAACCCATTATTAAATGTACCGGATATAATGACAATAACTAATAATTTCACTATAAAAAATTAAAAGATTCATTATTTAATTTTTTGAAAATAAAAATATACGTCAATTTGTTGTTGTGTTTAACGTATAAACCTCAACCACTGTAGAGAAAATATTGGCCAGGCTCAATGTTCTGTCACCTAAATTGAAGCACATGGCTCTAATGATCATAGTTTAGACTATGTTTTCATAATTAATTTTTTGACTTTCTTGATTAATTAGTGAATAAAGACATTTTAAGTCAAATTACAACGAATGCTGCATCATTTTTCATACATAGTTTAATTATTAGGTTTTGTGTTAGCATGTGCCATTCTCTGAAAGATTGTAAGAAGAGACGTGGTATTCTTCCACGTCAGAACTTTCTAATTAGTTACATTTTTTTAGGAAAAATGTTAGAAATTAACTTTATGTCTACCTCAATCACATAAAAATTGAAATCGGTTTGTAAGATAAGAATTGCACTACTTATATATATTGTGAATTAATCTTATTTTTAGTTGATGTGGGACTTCTAACACATCTCCTCACGTCGAGGTAGATTCATCTTGTATGTAGACAATAAATTATTGGATGTTCCGTTAACAATCCGATATGAAATGAAATAGAATGTTAAAAAAATTTGTTAAAATAGATTCTAATTTGATTATGATACGACTAACTTCGTTCCAACAAAAATCACATATTAAAGCAATTAATTAACGATATTTAATGAGTTTTAATGGTCCAATGATATTTTATAATTTAGAGGAATTTAGAGGCTAATTAGTTAGTTGTTATAATTTCAGGAACTATTTTAAAGGAAAATTCGTGCAAAGTAAACTCTGATTTAATAATGGTTATATAATATATGTAACACATTGGTCATGCATTGCGTGACAGTTAGATTAATCAGGATCTTAAAATATTAAATTAATGAAGTCACACAACGTTTTCATCATCAAATATATAATAATAAATTAATATAATTAAAACAATTTCACATAACATTGGACTACTGGATTAAATAAGTGTTTTTAACCAAACAAGTATTTTTTAAACTTTTTAAGTGTCACATCTAACATTTAACTAAATACATAACTTTTAATATCCAAATACATCTTTATATATATATATATATATATATATATATATATATATATATATATATATATATATATAATTTAATAAATTTTAAATTCTAAAAATGTATGTTCATTTTAAATTCTCCATTTTTATTATGTTTTTTTTTTACTTAGACATTTTTTAAATGAGATAATAAATATTTTATACAAATATTATACCTATGTATTCATTACTCGATAAATATGTGAATAAGACTTAAACTTAAGTTCATTAAATAGCAAGAATTTATGTAATTTTTACTTAAAATAAAGACGACTATAGTTAAATTCATATCCGTTTGTAAACATAGGCGCATGTCTGTAATTTTTAAATATTAATAATATTATATTTCATAATATTATATTAGTAGTTTATGATATAATAATATTATTAATTTAATATATAAAATAAATTTATATTTGTTCAAAATAAAATAAAATAAATAGAGAAAATATGAAAAATAATTGTTGATGAATAAGGAAAAAAGATAAGAAGAGAAGATAGACAGTTTTACACATAAAACATGTAAAAATAACAGTTAATTTTTAAAATTTAATAAATAATTATGTTGTAAAGAATAAAATTGAAATTATGAGATATGGACAAAAAAAGGAATCTTTTTTGTATATTTTATTAAAAATAAAGTGAAATGAATGGAGAAAATATAAAAATATAATTGTTGATGAATAAGGAAATAAAGGAGAGAAGATAAAGAGTTTTATAGAAAAAACACATAAAAATAAATATTAATTTTTAAAAATTTAATAAGTAAGTATATTATAAAGGTTAAAATTGAAATTATGAAATGTGAAGAAAAAGTTATATATTCTTTATAAATATTTACTTGTTCAAATTACTTATAACATTCTATTTCTTATATGATTAAGTTAGAGGGAATAATGAACTCTCATAATCAAAAAAGAGAAAAAAAAAAAAAAAGAGAGGATCAAATGTAGCAGAAACAAGAACTTATATTTAAATCAAAATTTCAGTTATAACATATTTTGATATACTATCAATTATAAAATAAATGGAAGATTATTACATAAAAGTAAACTCGATCTACTACATATTTATTCTTCATTTAACTTAACTCATCTATTAAATAAACTCGATCTTAAAATTTATTTTAAATGTAAAAGTTTATTTTTCTTAAAATGTTATTTTTCAAGAAAAACTCCTTTAATTCTCATATAGAGTAATCAAGTGAGCACTTTAACCATATTAATGTCTTTTACCACACAAGTTGAGTCATTAACTTTGCTTCATAAACTAATTATTCTCTTGAAACTCATCGAGTTCTAGAATGTGATTAAATATATTAAACAATTTTCTTAAATCAGTTCTGAATATTTTTCTTTTCAGAACAACCCTAATTTGAAGGCAAAGTCTGAGTACATATTTTATTAACTACATACAGTTATAACAAATATGACAAAAAATGATGCCAAAATAAAATTCGAATTTCATAGTGGTTGTAACTACACATCTTCACATGAATTACGTGAAACTAATAAGACCTTTAAAATACTAATTATTTAATTAGTGATGTCCCATAACGTGTTTATCATTAAACATATAATAATTAATATAGGACTTCTACACGTGGTAGTAGCATATATTTTTAATACATTCGTTACCTCATGCTTATGCTACTTTTGTGTTTACCCAAAAACCTAAACTAGACTATACTTTCTCTTCTTGGGAAATCAAATTATTATAAAAAATATTTTATGTTAAATTTACACTCTCATTATTATAGTATATATGTGACACTTGTCAATAAATATATTCATGAATAGTGGAGTAAAGAGAAGCCTCATTATAAATTTTTTTATACTCACAAGTACAGAATAAGTTTTTTATATCTTTATATCTATGTTATTATATCTGTTAAAATTTACTAAAGTATAAAACAAGAGGTGAGCGACAATTTTGTAAATAATGTGAGATCTTTTATGTCAATTCTACTTTTAACCGGTATAGAAATTAATACAATGACATTTTTGTAATATTGAAAAAGACTTTTTATATCAGTTATAGCTAGAATTGGTATATATTTTGTGTGTATATATATATATATATATATATATATATATATATATATATATATATATAATTCTTTTTAATTTTAGAAGAGATATTATACTTGTTGGATCTTGTAACCGGCATAGTATGTTTCCCATTTCTTCATTCATTCCCTAACACCGTTCTTTCATCTCCAACACATTTTTTCATTGCTTTGTCGCTCCCACTTTCTTAGTCTGCGAAGTCATCGTTCCTAACAGTCACCGTCACCGTGCGAAATCGCCTACGAAGTCGTCGTCACTGTCGCATATTGTTTATGTGCTCTCCGTCTACTAGCATCATTGTCACATTGTGTTATTGTCGTTGTCAAAATCACTTGGTCTCCTAGTCTCTGTTGCCGTTGCCCTCATCGTCCATCTCTTATATGTTTTCTGCATTTGAAAAGGTCAGCATTTGAACCCTAACCGCACATTACTGTTGTTTCGTTGAATGAGTGAAATTGGTAGATTTGGTTCCTTTGCAGGAGTTAAGTGTGATTGACGCTAGAGTGAAAACGGCCAAGGATTATTTCACTGTTAGTTTTTGGTTCTCATTATTCTTATTATAAGTTGCTGAATAATTCAATTTCTCCTAAAATTTATTGTGAAATTTCACAATTCTCGTGCAAGTAAAATGTCATGTTAGAGATATATCTTGATTCAGGTTCAATAGTTAAAGCAAGTAAAAATGTCTTGTTATTCTCCTTTTCAATTACAAATTTCAAGTATCCATGAGGATTAGGTGATCCCGATCGGTCAGTGTCATCTCAAGGTTCAATAGTACTATTTAAATTCTACAAATAAAAGTAACATTTTACTTTCATTTTTTTAAAATTTTTTAACTTTTTTTTAGAAGTAATAAGTGACTAGTTAATTCATAAAATTAAAAATCTAATTTGTTCAATGAATTAGAGGAAGTTCAGTAATTATGTTCTATTCACAAGTTGGTCACTGAAATTATCAATTTAATGTCAAATTAGTCTCACAGTTCTTAGTATTAAATTGGTTGAAAATAATACAATTTAATGATGGAAATAGTTTTACAAAAGTTAATAATAAAATACCATTGATGTACTTTTGTATGCATTTAGAGAATCAATTGTAAAATTTGCTATTCTCCCATGAATTAAATTGTTGCTAAAATACACATTTACATACCAAAATTACACTTATATTTATATTTAAAATATAAATATAAGATTAATTTTGAAAACATACATATAAGAACAGAATTATTATTTTAAAATATTTAGTAACGTATCAAATAAAATTGCATTAAAATTAAATAGAATGTTTTCCATCAAGCTTCAAGTGAAACCTGCAATAAAAACACGTGTTAAACTTTTCACACATATATTAAAAGATTTTCTGCAAAGTAATTATATGATATTGTTTTAATACTATAAATATTTTATTATTCTTTCTTTTTCTTACTTTTCCTTTTCTTTACCTTCGACCATTCAATTCAATCAAACCAACCATGAGATGGGAAGAGTAAGAGAAGATGTGTACAAATTCTTAACATCAAATATTTAACTTTAAATATTGTCGTTATTACTCTACACTATTACAATTTTTATAATAAAAATAGTTATTTTATAAACCATGACGGAAATATTTTTTAATCAGCTTAGTTTTTTTTTTTTCATTTTTTTTGTTGCTAATGTATTTGAATTTGACAATCTGAAATAAACCGTAGAATCTGTTCGGTATAATTAATGATATCTAATTTGAATAAGTGAATTTTGCTTTTATTAATTCAAAAGAGATAAAGGTTAAAAGAACACGTGTGATTTGTACTAAACAAAATTACCCTAGCACTAATAATATAAATTCCATAGTATCTATTATATATGATAAAATAATTATAATCTTATTATAACAAAATTAGTTTTGTTTAAATTTTGTTAAGATACATACTTTGATCACTGCTAGAAATTTTCAATGAGATTTTTTTTTACAAATTTGTTAAAAATATTTGCAAGAAAAGATATATTTTTTGTCATTTTTTTAAGAATTTTAATTATTTCTTCGTAGGTAATTATTTTCTACAAAATTATAAAATTTGCAAGTATTTCTTACAAAATTTGCTGCGAAAAGTGTTTTATACAAAATATTTTGCAAGAAAATTGGTAGCAAATTTTTTTTCACAACAAAATTTGTAAGTATTTCCTACGGAAAATATTTTCAAACAAAATTGACAGAAAATATGAGTTTTTTTTGTAGTGAATTTTTAATTATTGTAACATATGTTTATTAAAGGTTGTTCCAAGTCCATGCAAATAACATTTTTTTTCTTTGTAGTTAGGAGTTTTTGTCGTGATCTTACTATCAAAAGACACTTTGGAGGGTTAAAGGAGAAAAAAATATTTAAATATCTCTACACATTGACTTTTAAACGATGTGTGACTATTAAGTGTATCGAATCATATTGAATTTACCATTTTTAACACAAAATTTGGCCTTCAATCGGTCTCACTTTCTATATCTAATATAAAACTTATAACTTTTTTAATATTAATTTCTTAATCAGAGCATTAAAAATAAGTAGTTAATAAGATGTTGGTAATTATAGTGCATGCATGTATCCACCTCAAGCTTGCGTGTTCTCCATTGACCACACAATTTACAATCGAAGTTTGACTAAAGTCGTTGTCTTTAAATCTTAGGGACCAAACTCTTTTCTTCTTCCACAAAGAAACTAAGGAAGCTTCGACAAAAACGAAAAAGAATAAGACAAGAAACTGATGAAGGATGTTGAAGTTGAAGAAAGTGACACCAACTAGATCCACCACATTATTTAATACATAATTGTATTCTTTAAATATGTTAGGAGGTGAAAATATATTTTTATATTAATTAACTTATAATGTGTATTTAAAACGTATTCAATTTTGTAATTTAAATTGATATTTATATTTGTTGGAAGTCTCACATCGACTAGAGATAAAGTCAGTGGGTGCAATCTTCACCTTACAAGTCGTTGTTGTGGGGTTAAGTTAGGCTTAAAGCTCACTTCTAGCCATACTCATTTATACATATGAAAAAAAATACTATTAGATCATTCACAATAATGTGAAGGAGATTATAGTTTCTTACTCAATGAATTTGAAAACTTTTTATATGAGAAAAAAAATTGACTAATTGATATTTGAGAGTCTTTGAAAAAAAAAATGAAGTATTTACTTTACTATCTAAATATGTAAAAAAAAATGATAAAGTGATCCGTTTGGTTCTTAAATATGTATGAAACCATTAATTTAGTCTATGAAATAATGAAATAATTCCTACAATTTACTTTATATAGTTAAGTTTTGCGAGAATGATTTATTGTTGAAACATAATTAACACGGTTAGAAATTCTCATATTACATGAGATTTTTCTTGCAAATTTATTAAAAAAAATTTCAAGAAAAAACTTTTTTTCTGCCATTTTTTTTAAGAATTTTAATTGGTAGGTAATTCTTTTGTGGATAATTATTTCCTACAAAATTATAAAATTTGCAAGTATTTTTTACAAAATTTGTTGCGAAAAATTTTTTATACAAAATATTTTGCAAGAAAATTGGTAGCAATATTTTACAAATCTTTTTTCAAAAAAAAATTTATAAGTATTTTCTACAAAAAAAAATTAAAATAAAATTAGCAAAAAATATGATTTTTTTTAATAATTTAAGGATCAATTTGACATTAATTATAAGAGGTTATTATAAAAATATCATATCTAGGACCATTTGAGGTTTTTTTTTTCAAATTTATGGACTAAATAAAGTACAAAATTTATTTTTAAAAAATATAATTAATCGATGTGAGATTTTTAAAGGAGGTTGAATATTTAATGATGTTTGTGGAAAAGAAGTAAAACTGAATTGTGTGATATGCCTCTTTAGAAAATTAGCCTTTTATTCTACTATAAAAAAATTACTCGTTTTAGATAAAAAAAGAAAAAAAATGGTAAAGAAAGTGAGTAGGGTTTTGTTTTGTTGGTAGGGGTCTTAGCTGGAGCCACGAATTTGGAGAAAGAAGCATTGTGTTGGTCAAAAATGGTGACCAAATGGTGACTGTGTTTTTGTCTTCTTTTATTTGGCTACGAACCAAGTTTCACATAATAACACGATATCACAAAAGTGGTCCACACTATATATATTACTTCATTTTAAGATTGTGTCATTTTTTTTTTATTTTTTACTTTTATGACACATTTTCCTACTATTTTTAAAGATAAATTATTTTCTAAATGCCCATTTGTGTAAGAGTACATGATTCTCAAATCATTCAAATTAATTAACTAATGCAAGGTCAAGATGCTCTTCATATATATATATATATATATATATATATATATATATATATATATATATATATATTTGTTTTAATCTTAAGTTCATTAAAATAATATTGTTTAAAAAAATTATTATTATTAAAGAGAATCTTAAAGGATCCAAAGAAAACAAAATATTTAAATTAACTTTTATAATAATTATTAAGTGATATACTAAAACAAACTCCTGAAATTTAAGGAAAATAAGAAGTTATTTTATTTTCATTCAGATCTCAAATATGGTGAAATAATATCGATAATTAATATATTTGAAATATTGTTAAAATTTAAAATTTCACGTCAAAATTTTATTTGTATTTAATATAAAAAAATTTAAAAGAGAAAAATATATTTAAATTATGTTTTATATCAACTCATAATCTATATAAAATTATTTATCCTACCAAAAAATAAATAAATTAGTTTTAAGATCGAACGCTTACTACTAAACCAAAAGTTATAATAATTATTTTATTTTTATTCTAATCTCAAATATGGTGAAATAATATTGTTAATTAATATATTTGAAATATTGTTAAAACTTAAAATTTCACGTCAAAATTTTATTTGTATCTAACATAAAAAAATTAAAAGAGAAAAATATATTTAAAGTATGTTTTATATTAACTCATAATCTATATAAAACTATTTATCCTACCAAAAAATAAATAAATTAGTGTTAAGATCGAGCACTTACTACTAAATAAAAAATTATAATAATTATTTTATTCTCATTCTGATCTCAAATACGGTGAAATAATATCATTAATTAATACATATAAAATATTGTTAAAACTTAAAATTTTATGTCAAAATTTTATTTGTATCTAACATAAAAAAATTAAAAGAGAAAAATATATTTAAATTATGTTTTATATCAACTCATAATCTATATAAATCTATTTATCCTACTAACAAAAAAAATAATTAGTGTTAGGATTGAACGCTTACTGATAGATCAAAAACTATAATAATCAGTTAGGACACAACTCTTTACTTTAGAGTATAAGAGTCAAAACACTATGATTCGATTATGAATCGATCAACTTAATTTCTGTTACGAGACAATTGATGTCATATACAACAATTAGTAATATATATAACAATAAGTATTTTACCTTAACATCATACATGCAAACATAAACTCGATTTACAAATCAGCCTGAGTTGACACTAATATAAATCAATTTTCTGAAGCTAAAACTATGATTCTACCACTTTCTATGTGAAAAATTTTCCCTTTGAAACATGCATAAAGTTATTTCATCCATGTTGAACCTTTGATGAATGTTCCACTGATGGACATAGAAGAACTGTATTAGATCAATCAAACTAACATATTTCTAAACTAAATATGAGTATGAGGATGAGAAAAAAATAAGTGATTAATTGCTTCTATTTTCATTATTGTTAACTAGGTCTACATCACTCACTTGGTAAATATAAAAGATAAAATTAAATAGTTATTAGAGTCAATTGTTAAAAATATAATAGATAATACAATCACATTTATGGAATAATGCATTTCCTTCGAAAATCTTTCTGCAATCCATATATAATGTTCTGACGTATGTATCCTTTTTCTGTTGATAAATTATTTACATTAACATAAAAAGTAGTTAACTAAAGACATGCTTGCGCGCGCATAGAGGGGTTATACTCTTCCAAACAAATTTCTTCTATATATATATAAAATTTAAATATATATATATATATATATATATATATATATTATTTTTTAATTTTAATGTATTTTATGCATTTGATATTTTAATCTTTTTTATGCATTTATCTTGAATTTAAATATGTTTTGAGTATTTGAACTTTGACACGAAACTGAAAAAAATTTGTCAATATTTGAAACTTTAATATATTTTTATTCATAAATTTTAAAAATGAATGGATGTACATTTTATTCCAATTACATTAATTATTTTTAAGTGTCAAACATGTTTCATATTATCATTTAAATTGTTCAGGCTGTCTAACACATTTATATCCATTCATTTGTAAAGTTTATAGACAAAAATATATCAAAATTTGTACTCTGACAAAATTTAATTTAACGTGTTAAAGTTGAAAGACTAAAAATATATTTATCTCTTTATATATATTTATCTCTTTATCATCGCACCTCCTAACTCTCAAAGCAAATTTCAATAACTTTATTCATTTATTGAATTAAGAAAGAGTGTTATAATTAGAAAATTATTGAAATAAAAATATCATAATATCTTTACACTTATTACGAAAAATATTTCAGGAATCTCCGCATTCAATTCATTTAGATAATTTTTATTTTCTTTGCATATGATCATTACAAATAGAGGACTTAAAAATGTAATTTTTATTATTTAATCTTTTCATTTTGATTTCTCCCTCCCCTCTTCATGTATATATTATTGATTACTATTTGAATAATGACGAAAGTTACACAACAAAACATTTTAACAATAAAGCTAAACCATCACTCTATTTCTCCACACTTTTGCTTATGATTCATGGATGCATAGATGGATATACATGTACACTCAATAATAAAACTTGATGCATTTACAAATGGTCATGAACATTAAAAACCAGATAAGTATTTACCACTAGTTAACATAGTTTCACTGTTGCTGATATGAACATGTAAACAACCATCAGGTAATTAGAAAACATATCAGTGAGATGGCAGAATCAAGAAATAACATATCATTGTGTGCTCAAAAACCACCTATGACCAGGTTCAGGTGTTGGACCTAGAACTCAGAATTTGGATTCTCTATTAGTTTTTTATGTGTTGTCTCTCTGTTGTAGTTGTATCTTTAAAATACACTAATGATGGATACTGCTTATGATGTTTTAAAATATACTAAAAAATATTCTAAAGTATCATAGTGTATTTTTAATGATCAGTAGAGGATAGCAAGAATAAAACCAGCAGAGAATATGGACTCGAACAAAAATCCTAGTTTTGTGGCAGAAATGAATTTGTCCAAGGAATCATCTTGTGGTCCATGATGATGATGATGATGAATTTGTGGATGAACTCAAGAACTACCATTCATCATTGCATAACCATTGAAGCAGTGCATTAGCTTCACCTATGTGACTCTTATTCTCTCTCACGTCTGTAGATGTTAGCAGAACCAAGCACAACTTTTCCAACTCTTCTGTTTCTACGTGCCCTTCTGCTCATACTTCTTTTCCTTCTCCTCTCAACAGTTTGTGACATAGGTAAAGAATGAATCCATCTTAATGGCACTAGAGCTGCAAGAAACTGTGCAAGAATTCCCATTGTCAAGCCTGAGTAATCACCAGATGTAACACCAAGACAAGAGGCCAATCCAACACCCAGAAAGGCACTGGCTATTGATGACAGACACAGAGCTGATGCAAGAAATGCTGTGAGAGATCCTTCACACCCCTTTGGACATAAATTTGCAAACAAAACTGAGAAAGGAAGGAGCTTGAAATGAGCCACAATTTCTGCTAAACCAGAGAAGCAAAGAGCAAACACCTCATTGGGAATTCCCCATTTGAGGTTTATCTGTTTGACCAAAATGAGATCAAGAAGTAGGGATGATGCATACAGAATCTGCACTGTGCCTATCAGCTTTCTCATTGAAATTGTTTTCCAGAAACGGTTATACATCACAGTTACTGAAAGAAGCACAAACTGGCCAATCACCCTAGACAACCCTATTACTGTAGGATCAAGGTTTAGGCACTGTGTCTGATAGCAGAATATAGAACCTGAAAGCATTGGGACCATGGCGATTGATCCAATAATCCATACAAGAGGTTGGAAAATGTTCTTGTCACCGATTGCAACTACAAGATCAGAGACTTGTTTCTTGATGTTCTCTGAGATGGATTGCCTAGAAAGTTTTTGACCTGAAAGTTTTGTTATGCCTAAAGATTCCTCTCTTGTTGAGAGAGAAATGAGTAGATGTAGAGAGAGTAAAGATGAAAATATTGCAAACATTGTTCTGGGAGGCATTTTCTGTAAGAAATAACCACCAATCAAGTTGCCTAAGATTCCACCTGCAGCTAATGCCATGAATGCATATGCCTGCAAGCCACCAATTTTGTGCTTCTTGCCATACTCTGCTACAAGAGCATCCTGTGCTACTTCTGCAATGGATGCTCCCAAATTACTAATAAGCACAGAGGCAATTAAGTAGGGAAGCACTTCCTGTGCAATGGGGACCAATGCCAGCACACTCCATGAAAGAATTTGCAGAAGACCTGAAGATTGAACCAAAAAGAATTTATTAAACTTGCAGAAGGAAATACAATTATAAATAATTTTCAGGATAAGCTATCCTCAGTGATGTAAAAGGAAAATATAAACAATGAAGAAAGCTATCCAATTCCTCAACATGTTCATCATGAAAACCCCTTAAAAGATTCAGAGTCTTCCTCTAATGTGTCAGAGAAGCTTCCTTCAATGTATAGGAGTGGCACTCTTAACTTTACATTTGCATGGTACATATCTTTATGTTCTTCACTCACATAATGCAAATTCTTTCTTATTTTCCATATTTTCAGATCTTCTGATGTTAATATACATGTTGACTAGACTATTTAAACAGCACCAATCAAAATGTATACACAAGAAACTCAACAATTTAAATTACGGTTGCATCTTTGACAACTTGTTATGAGCCATATACTACTCCACTACTGCAAAATCACACAGCTTTCACTGAAAATCATGGTAAAGACTGGATTACCAAATCAAATAAAGGAGTTCCACCTAGCTTTTCTTCTTGTCTTCCCGAGCTCAACTCTTGTAACTCATTAATCATATCTTTTTTATCACAATCAGCCAAATTAAATTCTGATTTATAGTATATAAGCAAGTTGATCATTTACTTCATCATACAAAGAAAAAGAACAACCTAGGATGCAATAACAGAACAAAACAAACTTATAGATTTTTCACTTTCAGTATTCATAACCAGTGTTTGGTATATCTTATTTAACACATTTTCTGACTGAACACGAAATTCCTATGTCCTAATCAGCATGTTAGAGATAAGAGATTCAAAGTCTGATCCTGGACTGCTCTCTTTTGAAACTTATCCCACTTCACTCAGATAAAGCTCAAAATAACCAATAAAAAAGATGAATCAAATCTTACAAAAACATCAATATTCTCATAGTCATTCAAAATACCATAGATCTATATATTGCAACTACTGGCTGCATACAGAAAGCTCTCTAACTCCTGTTTTTGTAGAACCAACTGAATCACACAGAGAAATTAAAAGACAGAAGCTTGCAAAGTAAAACAAATAGATAAAACAATATTTATTAGAAAACCAAAATTACAAAACTTCAGGGCAGTTTGATTCTCTTCTCACTCTTTTATTTTAAAAACTGGTTTTTAAAATAATTCCTCACTACTCAGTAATCAATTTCCCCAAAAAATAAAAATATATATGAGATTTTTGTCTTCTTTTACTTACACTTTCCTAAAGTGTGCGAGTGTTTAAGGGACAAAGGCTTAGAAAATAGAAAGGTGTTCAGGGACAAACCCTTTCAAACATATGCTCACAAAACAAACAACTTATACAAAATATCTACAAATAGTAAACAAAAAAAATAGAAAAAGGCTAGCAACACACCCTTTAAAACACACTATCTATTATTGACTAAAATCTATATCGTAACCCAACAATTGAGTCTGTTTCAAACAAAAGGTGTTGTCAACTCTGTTCTACAAAACAAACACGACCTTAGTGTTGTTTCTACCCTCTTCCCATCTGAGCTACAATTTGAATTTCCTAATCTAAATGAAACTCTAATTCTGGTAAAACATTTAAGCAAGTGTATCTAAACCATCATTACAAACAACAAAACATGCTAACAAGTTACTGGTATGAGAAGAACTCAATTCAATCCTCTAAAATACAAGGTCTTAGATTCAATCATTATGTAGCTAACCAGGATTTTTATGTGATAACAGTCATCCAAAAACCTAGTGGATAATTGGTAACATTAACATACTTGACCACACAAAGAAACAAACAACATAAAGACATGATGGTTGTTAATCATACCCCCCATGGCAAGATAAGGAATTCTGCGAGCCCCATTGATATAGATTGCATCCGAAAGGATTCCATAGAGTGGCTTAGCCACCATGGGGAGGTTGGCAGTGTTCTGCACGAGCTGCAACGTGGAAGGATGCAAGTTGAGGTTGGTAGCCATGTGAAAGTTCAGTGCCAGCCATGGAAAACACCTGAAACCTTGCACCCAATAACCCAACCCACACAGCAGCATCATGTATCTGTTCCCAACATCCTCCCTCTCTTTATCCTCGTACCTCTGCTTAACCACCACGCGCCTCGTCATCACCGTCAATGCTGGTCTCTCATTGACGGCGTTGCACCTCGTCACCACCGTCAACGTCGGTCTCTCATTGACGGCGTTGCTGTGGTTCAGGGAACAAACCACAGGTGGCAGAGAAGGTGTTGTGCGATGTCTACAGAGTCTTGGCTTGTTCCACACCAACGGGTTCCGGGAAGAAACAGCGTGAATCATGGTTTCGGGGATTCAGAATTTCCCAGTGAAAAAAGCAACAATGGCTAATGTTCTTGATTATGTTCTTGTTCAGCGGCCAAAAAACCCAGCCACCCAGTGGATAAAAAACCAAACTTTGAAAGAAAAGAAAGAAAAGCTTTTACATTTAGTGGTTAACACATGATGATTGTGGAGTTGAGAGGGTGAGAGAGAGAAAAGAGGTAAATGGGTAACCTTTTATGTGTCATAGTGTGTGTATGGAGTGGAACAAAAGATGAAAGTGGTGAAAGAAAGAATATATACCAGAGAGGAGAGAAGGGGCAATGGGAGAGGGATCTAGAAGAGTGTATTGTGGGTTTTTTTGTAGAAAGATGAAGTCTTTTTAACATTTATTTATGCGAGTGTTGTTTGTTTTTGAGAGTGTTGAAGAGGGTTCCAGGTTTGATTGAGATTTGGTTGGGAAGTGAAGGATGATGACAATGTAGAACAAACTGGTATGTGTGTGTCTGTGTGACACTGTGATGTGTTGTTTTTTGAGGGATTCTATGTTAAAATTTGTGAGGGTTTGAGGGTCCCAAGTGTGTGATGGAAGGGTTTGTTTGGTTGTTTGATTTGTTTGTGTGGTGTGGACGTGATTATTGATGGGAAATTTGCGGCAAAGGAGTGGATTCACGGTTTTTGTCAGAGTGACTGGGACCGTTTTTGCAGTGCTGGTGTTTGTTTTTCTTAATTTTATCAGAAACAGGTGTTTGGTTTTTGTTATTATGTTATAACCAGAATAGTTAGTTTTTTATATTTAGCTGACACTAGATTATAAGTAGTTAATATTAACATGTTTGACTCTGTTCAGTCAATTAAAAAAATGCAGTGTGTATTAAAAATAGGAGTCTGTTATGAAGTTTGAAAATGAAATAAGAATTTAAGCTTTTATTAGATGAGTTAGATCATGTTTTCAGGGCATGAGAATGATGTTAATCTTTATTATTTATCTTATTTTATCTTATTTTTATGATAAATAAGTTGTGGAATGTTATTAATTCCACTGTTGTTCTCTTGTTATTCTTTTCTTAGATGTTTGAGAATAATGTTACTTTTGTGGATTGAATTGATTTTTTGATATTTTTAAAATTGACTTGTATTATTAAAATTGGTATCTACCTAATGTCTTTTTTTTTTAAGATAAGTAATAATAGATGAAATCTTAGTTTTTTTACTTGTATTTGATCACTTTAAAGTCTTCTTTTAAAAATTTTACTTCAATACAAAAATTTACATTGTTATTAATGTTTTATTTAATTATTGACAAAAGATATATATTTTCTAAAATGATTTTTTTTATCACATACGGTTTTATTATTTAAATTTGAGATCACACATCTTATTGTAAAAGTAATGATATCTTATAGCATATTCTTTACAATAAAAATGCCTTTACTTAAGGTTTAAGATTTTAAATTTTATATCATATGTCATATTTTAATAAATATGTCTTATAAATCCTAGATCTTACTTTTAAATTTTATTTAAAAGTAGCAATTAATTGTATCACAACTTCAATTTTATTGGAGATAAATTTTTAATCATTTAAACGTTGTTTTTTTAGTTTGCAAAACAAAACACCACCACTTTATTTTCTAAACGACTAAGTTGAAATAAAAGTTCCAAATAACTAATTCAGTACCAACATAATTTTACTATATTATCTGAATAATTTATTTTTTTTTAAGATAAATTTGCTGACAATTTAATTATTAAAACTATTAAATAGAAATAAAAGTTTTCAGACAATTAATTCAATGGAAACAGTTCAAATTTATTGGATTGAAATTTTAAAATTTAAATTGCTCATTTATCTGATATTTTGTTTGAAAAAATCATTTTAAACTTTTAAATCTAAATTAAATTGGTAGTTGGGTAGGATAATTTAATTTCTTCATTATGAAAAATACATTTTAAATGTTGAACTTTATTAATAAACCTGAACAAAAAAGTGATTTAAATCCTCTAAAATATAAAATATCTGTTAAAATTTCCTGGTGCAGGCAATGATTATCTTGATAATTTATCTTTCTGTAAGGTGATTACACTAATTGGAGTTCATATATAAGACAAATGGATTATCATCATTTAGTCCCTTAAATGTCAATGATGGTTTACACAATCATCCAAACTTCAATTACTAATCACATCTTCAAAAGAAAACTTTATGGCATCAAAATGTGCCATAGCCCCACATACAACGGTTGCAATGCTTCTTCCAAACTTCCACAGTTACTCATTAAGAAAGAAATAAATAAATAGAATGTATGAAACAAATGGGTCCAATCCAATTCTCAACTTGAAGTCAACTGTGTGTTCTGCATACATACAATTACATCTTTGGTTATGTTCCTTATTCTAGTTGCAGAAACAAAAGAACAATTTCAACATGTTACCCAATTTCAACATGGAATGAAGTGGGTTGAGCTTATAGGTAATTACACTGTTGGTGAAAGGTAGAAGAAGTAACAATCTCCCCTTATCAATGATATATTCTAGTTATGAACCATCTAAACTAACTACGTGATCACAAAATGGTACAAATTTCACTATAATCAGTGAGTGAGAATATATATATATATGTTCCTAATACCATGGCCTAGATTCTGCTACATATAGTGAATACAGATGTATCAATCATATCATCATGTTCTCTTAAAAAATTTACCACCTTTCCTTCCCATGCCAATGCCCATATCAGAAGGGAAAAGGTATTTTGTATCAGGTCTCCATTTCAACTCTTTCAGAGTAGAAAACAAGGTTGCAAGTTCAGGAGAGATATCACTATCCTTTATATTTTTACAGGACTCTACTCTAAGGCACTCTAGCTCCTTCCAATGCTCAATTACGGACTCTATACCTTCTGTTGTAAGCAACGAGCATCCTTCTACGTAAAACAATTTCACCCGCCTGAAAATAGACCAGTAACAACTGTTATGTAAGTAACAAATAATCTCAGTTTATTCACAACACATCCATATAACTTATCCACTAAGGATTGCATAACTTGTTCTTTGATGATAAACAATTCAATGCTGCAAGAAACTAAAGATAAGTTATATGATAAATAATATATGCATAAAGATATCAGTACTGTCAGTACTGTGTTCTTTGATGCTGCAAGAAACCGTACGTTTTAAAATAAAGTGATCCCCGATTGAAGATCACAAAAAGGTAAACTCTAAGATAAACTCTAAAAAGCAATATAAACTCCTGGACCACAAGTTACAAGTACTTATTTTCAACTTCATAAGCTTTAAGATTTCTCTCTATGGACGATGCTAGTAACACAATTATACACCTACACACTACAAAAATTTCATCTATTTGACTTTATTGAAGCGGGAAATGTTTAAAGCAGGAAAACAAAAGTACATTATCCATAATTTAAAAAGTGTCGGTTAAATTTACTATTATAATTCAAAAATTCAAATAAAAAATGCTATGTATGTATGTATGTGTGTATACACACATATATGTATGTATGTATGTATTTAGTTTTATGTTGTCTTATACTATCAGAATTCAGCTAAAATAAATAAATTTTAAAGTAATTATTATAAATACAAATACACGACAACCCATGGTTAAATGACAGTAAAAACTACTATAATTCAAAATTTAAATCAAGATGGGTATATTTTCACAAAAATGTTAACAACATCCTTCCTAATACTGGCAACCCATTTGCAGAACAAGAACTCTTTACACTGCTCAATACATTTTAAATAAATCCTGATTCCTATCTTTGTTTTCTCAATTACAATTTTTTTTTCTTTTAATTAAAAAAGGCAAACCCAAATTTACCAAAGGCCAAATCCATTTGCACATTTACAAATTCAAATTCAAAGTCAAAATTAACCTGAGAAAAAAAGGGGACAAAACTTAGATCCAGTTTCTGAAGTGTTCTTCACATAGTTCTCCAATCAGAATCATAATTCCACTTCAGTTACACATGTTAGCATTTAATGCAAACAATCATTACACTAATTACCGAAATAAAACTGCAATTCTAATTGTAAAAGACTTGAAAACCTAACAAACTGCATCCAAGTTAAAAAGATAAAAGAAGATCCCCAATTACATACATTACCTGCAAACAATAGCCAAGCTCAAGGTGCTATTATCCAACCCCCAGCAATCCTGAAGAACAATATCCCTAGCATTCCTACTCACTGAAAACAGCGCTCCCACGCCATTCCTATCCCTTAACTGGCACTTCTGCAAATGCAACCTTTCAAGGGCTTCACAGCACCCCAAATGCTCCTCCAACCCAGGGCTTCCATCAATCACCTTACACGACTGAACCCTCAAAGTCTTCAAATTTTCGCAGAACGAAAGCCCCGCGAGCCACCCATCATCCATCCTATGATCAACAATCACCAACTCCTCCAACATCACACAGCACTGCCCAATCGCCTTAACCCCATCGAAACTCCCCTCACACCCAACAAGCTCCAACTTCACCAGCCTCCTACACCCCTGCGCCAGAATCGTGAACCCAATATCCGAAACCACGGAATCATAGAACCCTTTCAAACTCCCAACCAATTTCAAAATCTGCAAATTCCGACACGCCGCAACGCCGCGCAAGACGGCGTCATCGCATCGCTGCAGCTCGAGCTCCTGCAGCGTGGCGCACTCGGAACCGACGGTCGAAATCCCGGCCTCGCCGGCACCGGCGACCTCGAGCTTCCGCAGATTGGGGCAGCCGCCGGAGAGCGATCTGAGACCCGCGTCAACGGCCTCACTAGGCAACACATTTTCCACGCGCCACGTGGAATCCACGCGCAGCGAAACCTGCTTGTGACTCACTACAATGTTGGCTAACTCTTGCGGTGAAGCGAACGAACCCGGAACCAAATCGACGTGGTTCAGGTTCGGGAAGCGGTGGGTCAACCGACCCGAGAGCACGAAGTTCCAATCGAGGACCCGCAAGGTCCGGACCAACCGACCCTGGAGGTTCATCCAGCGCTTGCAGACGAGAGAATTGGAGTTTCGCTGCGAATCTGGAAGCTTCTGGAAGATTCTGATGAGAATCTCGTCGGAGAGGAGCAGGGTTCGGTCCATTAGTATCAGCGTGGAATTGGGGATTAGGGTTTTGGATTTGGGGTCGGAGAGGTGCATGGCGAGGACCATAGGGTTGAGTGGTTCAGCTGCTGCTGCTGCTGCGGCGGCGGTGGAGTTGAGCCAGGGATTTAACGGTGGCGGAGGAGTGAAACTAGGGTTGGGTTTGGAGTTGGAGTGAAACGACATCGTTTGGAGGAAGTGGTGGTGGTGTTAAGAAGCTTCGCATTCCCGGTTATCTGTGAAGTGGAGCAGAGTGTTGTTGTTGTTGTGGCGTGTTTGGTGTTCGGCATTGTTTGTGGAGCTTTCTGCTTATAATCTATATCTATATCTTAACAACAACCATTTTTGTTGTGGGTCTCAAAAATTTTTATTATTTTCCAATCATTTTTTCTTTTTTTCTTTTTGTTTCTTCTTCCTGCTTTTCAAACCACTACAGACAAATTTCACCATTCTTCCTCTTTCTATTTCCCTTTTTCTAATTTTTTTCCTTTTTTTTTTTCATCACTCAACGTAAATTAAATTTTAGTTTTAATTACTCGGATGGTATCCAATTTCGTTTAAACATGTCAGTTTGTTACCCGCTTTTAAAAATGTGTCAATCTTATTTCAACTTTTGAAAAAATGTCTTAATCAGACATTTTTGAGACAAAAATTACTAAAGTCGTTCACTTAATTCATGACTTTTACTACTAAATTTTAATATAAATATCAATACTTAATTTTGTAAATCATTCTAAATATTAATACAGTTAGTGGTGTTGATAATTTTTTGCTGAGAAAAACCTAATTCAGACATATTTTCAAAAGTTGGGACTCAATTAACACATTTGTAAAAGTTGATATGAAATTGATACATCTAAATAAAAGTAGATACCATCTGACTAATTAAACCTAAATCTTAATATAATAAATGTTTATTATCTTATCAAACACTTCTTCCCCCTCTCTTTTTTTTGTTATAAAGTGGATACTAATTATAATCTCTTTATTTCTTTAATTGATGAATTTACCAATAGTGACATTATAGTTATACCAAATTAATAGATGATAAAAGAGTTTTACATGGTACATATCCATTGAACTCACTTAACTATTTTTCACCATATTTTTATCTCACTACTTTTGTTATTTCTTTTCTATACGTCTTCATACATTCAATTTTTCACCTATATCATTTTGTTCTTTACCATGTAATATAATTATATAATTTCTGAAAAAAAAATTTTGACATCATTATACTGACAATTTTTATAAAGATAAAATAGTCTTAATAAAAAATAATTATTTTTTTAAAGTGAAAAATAATATTAAATAAGTGTATTGTTCATATTATTTCCTAATAGAAATTGAATTACTAATATGATTATGAGTTTAGACGATAATCAACATCCACGAGCTGAGGTACAAAGTTCTAATATATGTATTAACTAAAACATCTTATTGTTTTACAAATATTTTAATATTTTAAAAATTAAAATAAATTCCCAAATAAAATTAAGATTAATATTTTGTTAAATATATTATGTTAGTAAAGCATGACAATATAATATGTTAATTTAATGGTAATTTTGAGAATAAACATTCTTTTATAATAGTGTATCTCTTTCTTGTTCATTATCTTACTAAGACAAAAATATAAAACATAATTTAATTTTTAAGTTAATGTTGAACATTTTTACATTTTAAATTTGGTTTTTTAAATTTTTAACATAATAATCGATTATTTCAATATCAAAATTGAATTCTACCTATATTAATATATAATTAATTATGAATAGTAAATAATTGATTACAGAAGTTATATTAAAATGTTTTTTCTTACTTATAATCAACTATGACTAAGAAATAATTGATTATGTCAATTAGATGTTAACTTTTTGGTAGTTTACAAAATAACTGATGGTACTGATCAATTTAAAAACTTAATTTTAATTCATTGCAGTGACCAATTTAAAAATTATCTTTGTTATCAATAATTTTTTAGTTTATAATTTGATATCTAAATTGGTGACTGTAGTGATTAATTATTTTTTGTCATAACCGTTATTTAAATATTTTCTTATAGTAATATATATATATATATATATATATATATATATATATATATATATATATATATATATATTTCAAGTTCTATAAAATTTTTAAAAATTTAATAAATAAATTTAAATCAATAACATAGGTGTTAAATTTTTTTTTTTCAGATTTCGTCTAACGTTTGTAAATTTTATGTTATTATCATTAAAATAATAAAGTAATAAATATAAATACTAATTTTCAATTTTATTAAAAAATTGTTAATTTGTAGTGTATATCCATTGAATTATATTGGTATCATTGTTATAAAAATGAGATTTCCAAATTTTTGTAAGTTTTTTTTTGTTTGTTGAAAAAATTGAATTATATAAGTATAACTAATTATTTAAATTAATTTTGTATATAAATGTTTTACGTAATTAAGCATTGAAGATGAATTAGTGAAAAATATTATTTTTGTAAAATAGTATTTTTAATACAAATAAATTATAAAATATAATTAATATCAACACAAAATACGTATATTTTATTATCAATAAGTTACAAAAGACATCTTAAATTTTGAAGTTTTATTATAAATTAAATTAATAATTTTATTGTATTTAAAATATATAAAACAAAGTCTTAATATTTATTATAATTATAAATTTATTTAATCCTCAAATTAAATATTACAAAAATTTGCAAAATATTAGCTTTTTTAATTAATCAAATTCGTTAATTTTTCTTCTTTTTATTTAAACAATGTGACCAGAATTCGATTTTTCTAAAATAAAATTTCTATCTTTATTTTTCCATAGAGAAAGTCAAACACACGTGTCTAAATTCATATTCTCTAGAAACCGAATTCTAGCTTTGTATTATAACATGTGTTAACTTTTTGTTAAATGTGTTATGTGGGCATTTTTGGGTGCAAAATGTGACATCTACGAAGAAAATTTCGTCACTACTTTATAGCCACTTTCTAAGTCAAAAGGATAATAAATATGTACCATATATAGCACTAACCATTATCATGATATATATATATATATATATATATATATAATTTTATTTTTTTAGATATAACCTTTAATTCTCCTTATACTTATACTTGTAATCAAAGTCTGCATTATCATTTATAAACACAGTCATATTCTATAAAGGAATAAAAAATAAAATAGGCATGATATAAATTGACAATAAGATTAATATCGAGAAATCTATTTAATAAAAATAAATTTTTAATAAACGAAACATCACATAATTATAAAAAAATATAGAGCACGAGACAAAAGTATGAAAAGGATTTACTTTTACAGTCATTCACAAGATATACTAGAAAATAAGTCTAAGACACACTACAATATCATAGATAGAGTTTGAAACAATGTCATGAAGAGAGTTTGAAATTGATATCAAATTAAACTTGAAATTCGTTCACATAGCAAACAAAACAACAAAGGCCACAAGGCCCCAAAATATGCTCTAAGGAGCAAGGTCCAACCCACGCCTAAACTACAACATTCCCATCAACATCATCCTGATGACCACCAGGGGTTTTCTACCTCTGTTCACACCAATTTATTAGTGATCATTGCAAAAGAAAAAATCACGCAAGAAAACATACACAAGCAAAAGGTAAGCTAGAGTAAAAAGAAATTTTGAACATGTTATAGCAAGCAAATAATTAAAACAAATTTTTAAGCAGACAAAGCAGTAGACACTCAAACATGTGATAGCAAACAAACTAGAGGACTCTATGACTCAATTATCCGACTTATACGCTTGATATAGAATTCTAAAGAAAACATATGCCTGTGTTGGTTTCTAAACTCTGTAGAGTTTAGACACAAGGGGTTATCACCCAACCACACCCCAAGATTAATCCCATGATCATTTAAGGCCATTATCATGCCGAAGATTAAGACCTTTTGGCACTCTCACCACATAAATAGTTCTACTTTACCTGAGTGTGAATAATTATTAGAGTTCAGGATACCTTCCTTTATCTAGACATTGCCTATATCAAGATATACACTAACCACACCATCTCCAAGAGTTTCCCATGAAGCTCTTTTACCAACAACATTCTACATGTCATCTCAAGCATTATAATCTCATGCCAACGTCTGACAACCAACCAATTCATATTGCATTTCATACCCATCACGTGAATATCACATGAAGCATACATCATCACAATTTCATGTTTTTAAGAGTAATTAAATCAATCCACAAGTGAAAATAGAGAGTTCAAACCAATATGCCTCATTCTTGCTCAACCTAAGAGGTCTCACTCAGGCAAAAGGGACTCTTTCGCTCAAGTGAGTCCATCTCGCCTAGGCGAGAGCTCGAGCAGTGGGACAATGAGGTTTCTGTGATTTCTCTCTTAGACGAGACCTCCTTGCCTTAGCGAGATTACTCTCGCTCAAAACTGGAGCTTGTCGCCTGAGCGACAACTCGAGCAGAAACCTTGGAGAGTTTCTGATACTCTCGCTTGGGCGAAACTTGCTCGCCTGGGCGAAAACACCAGTTTTTCTCCACTATTCACGTATGCAAGCCAGATTCAAACAATATCAAGCAATACCCAGTTTATTTTCATACGCACACAAACATCAAACATGCATCTCAACCACGAAACAGAATTGAAACACACAATATGCATAAAAAATGCGAATAAATCTAGCTCCCATTTCCTGGACAGATGTTACCAAAGAGAACAAACCCATAGAAGAGCACCACAGTTCCATTGTAACTTACGAAGCTGGCACGAAGGAACAAAAATGACAAAACTGAGACCCTAGCAGAGCTTAAAGCGGAACCAGAGCTTCTAAACAAAAAAGGAACAAAAAGGGGACATTAGCTTAGAGTTTTTCTTACGCAGAGGTAGAGTTTGATTAACTCAAAGGAGGAACTAATTGTGTCTTAGCAAAGCTTCTACTCAAAAGATGGAGGAGGGAGGGAAATTGTTTTGCGAAAAGAAAGCAGAATGAAAAGTTTAGTGGCTGAAAAGAGTTTTGGGATACTAAGTGGGTTGACCTTGGATCCAACTCAAAAGACCAAGCCCTATACATATAAGACAAAGAAAAGGGCCTTACAAATATATCATAAAATTATAAACATTTTCATCAAACCAATTTATTCTATATAATCAATTTTCAAAATTATAAATATACAAGTGAACCAAAATATAAAAGATGCATCATGTTTCTTGAAATATTCATATATGTTCTAGATATTCTAATATAAAAGTAAACTCACTATAAAAGTAAGTTCGTTACACAAAAATTGTACACTGAAGTTACGTGTTTTAGTAGTGTAAGAATTTCATCTTTAGTTTCTTTGTAATTTGAAGTTTTAATTTATTTAATTCAGATCGTGAGTTAAGTCAATATATTTCTATTAAATCATAAATCTTTTATTTAGTTCATCTATAAATAACATAAAATAGTAAATATAAAAAACAAAAACAAGACACGTGCATAAGTTAAAAACTTTAAAAGAATATTGAGTGGAGAACGAAATTATGAGAAATTGGGACACTGGAAAGGAATAATTTGAGACAAATTTTTGGAATGGAGGATTTTGGAAAATATGCAAAAGGAAAAGACCAGACTTTTCGCGAAATCGAGAATGGAGAAAATGTCTCCTTTGAATATCGATGACTAACATCCGTGAATAAACAACCACAATATCCTTATCAACGAAATTTACCAATAAATAATTGGTCCACAATTATACAACTTACTAATCAACAAAAATTTCCACTAATAAATAAAACATCAAAATTCATCGATAATTTTTCTTAATAATTGCATCTTATTATCCTTCACTAAATTTTTATCAATAAATTTAATATTTTTAATAATACAAAAAATCAATAAATTTAATATTTCTAATAATACAAAAGTGATAAAAATGTTAATTAATTAACACCAATCTTAATTATAAATAACATAAAAATTATAGAATAAAATGAACTTATTCTAAATTAGAATCTATTTAGATAACAGTTGTTTGTATGCAACTGCCTCTAACTAGTAGTATCTGATAAAAATAATAAAAATTAAAAATAGAATCATCAGAAGAAGAAAAAAGATGAATGACTTGAGAGAGAAAAGAAAAGACATGCAAATTGGAAAAGGGAGAAAAAATAATGGGGAAATCAAAAGTGGAAGGAAAACAGAAAGCGAGGTAATGGGCTTGGCCCAATGACCTTACATTTGCATCGCTTCTAATATAAAGAGTGAAAAATAATACTTTTGAGATGGTCATTTCTTTCTACACCTCCATAATTTTAACCGCCTCCATATATTTTTAATTTTAAAATATATAATTTAAAATATAAAGAATGTATTTTAAATTGTATATTCTTGAATATAAAATAAAAAGTATATTTTAGATTGCATTATAATAAATTTAATTTTAGATTGTGTACAAAAACTTTTGTATTCTAGATTGAATATTATATATATATATATATATATATATATATATATATATATATATTTAAATATAAAAATTTACATTTTCAACTGCGCAATTTATGGTAATGCGGGAAGAAATTGCCAAGAATGATTGGTGGGTTTATAAGAAGAGTGACGAGAACTACAAAATTTTCCATTTTCCATTTTCTTTTGTCAACTTAGATTTTTTTTTTCCCCCTCTAACACTGTTGTTTTTAGACAATAGAAAAATGTGAGATCACGAACACCAATATTGTGTAATAACTAATTTCTGACCAAAATTTTTCGAAGGAAACAAAATGCCTAATTTTGTTACAAAGTCAAACACATATAGTGGAATAAAAATATTACTACCCATCCACACGATCCACTCCACTCCAGTCATAAAATTTATTTTAAAAGTTCTGAAAAAATAAATGTTTTTTATTGTATTAAACAAACAAACTCATAATAATGGTTTATTCCTCAATTATATATCCTTTGTCACATTTCAACAGTATATATATATATATATATATATACACACACACACACAAAGTATTAAAGATGAAAAAAGAGTACATTAACTAAGACGTTTGAATTCCATAATATACGTGCAAGCATTTTTGCATGGCGTGGAGACATGTACGTATTCAACGTTCTTCGTACTAATTAACGTGCTTGCAACTTCTAATGAACCTCTTTATTCTATCATATATATATATATAGAGAGAGAGAGAATAATATTCCTCAAAAAGAGTACGAAAACCATACACACTAATTCTTCAATGGAGAAACCGTTCCACAGTTCTTCTTGCCGCAACCACCACCACACGGTGGTGCCACCATCACCACGGCTGGTCCGAAGTCGAAGCGGCAATGGCTCTGCCACCACAGCTATGACTACTCCGGAGAGAAGTTCACGTAGGTTCAGCTCTAGTGAAAGATTCACCATCACTACTATCCAACGTTCAAAGTCAACATCAAGAACAAGAACACCCAACAACAATGAAGGGAACAACATCATCAACCTAACGTTAACAACATCCATTCCCAACAAGCAAACAAGTACAAGGCTTCAAGACAAGAAAAATAAAGATGACACCTTTGCCAACAGTGTTGGAGCTTCAAAGAGGACTTCGTCTCCTTCTGCGTGGGCGCTTTCGCCAGGAAGATGGTCATTCGGATCTCCGATATGGCCACAACCGATGACGAAAGCGCCTCTTAGAAGTAGTAGTAGTAGTGTTGGTGGTAGTGTTAATAAAGTTTTGAAGTACTTCAAGCAAAAGAAAGTGTCACCGATGCAAGAGGAAGAGTACCATCAGTTTAGGGTTTTGCATAACAGACTTTTGCAATGGAGGTTTATCAATGCTAGATCTAACGTTGCCATGGCTAATGTCAAGAATATGACCGAGGTATGTTGTTTCTGTGGTTCTGTATATATAGATATAGAAATAATATATACATTTTATCAACAAATTTATCAGAGTTAAATATGATTTGCTCCCTTAACTTTAAGTGAAAATTAGAATTAATTTTTTTTTTTTCAAAACTTTGACCTAATTTAGTCCTTCAATTCTAAAAATGTATGTATTTAATCATTTTAATCAAATGTTGTTAAGTTTATTTAGCGTTTCATGATAATATTTGAGTTAACATTAAAACGAAAATATGTCAACGATGTAACCAACTCAAATACTATCATAAAATAAAATGCGTTTGAAACATTAGATAAACTTAATAAAATTGATCAAAAATTTTGAACAATTTGTCCTGATGAACTGACAAAAACATATTTAACCCAATTTATTAACATAAGTTTGGCTGATAGAAAAAAAAATGATAATATATATTAACAACCTTGTGTTTAATTAATTTATTTATTTCCGATGATATATTCTATTCTTGTGCATTATTTCAGATACAATTGTTTGCTGTATGTGTTGGAATTGTGAAACTGAGAAAGATAAGAACAGAAAAAAGAGTTGAATTGCGAAAGGTGAAAAATGTGATGAAGCTTTATAAAATTCTGAATGGACAACTCTATCTTCTCAGTGAATGGGCACAATTAGAGAGAAGAAATCAAGAATCTGTTGCCAAATTGACAAGAAAATTGTTAGCATTCTCCAACTTAATCCCTTTAACCTACCTTAAGGTAATGTTCTTTATCATATATCACACACTAATAATAATAATCATGTTTAATCATGTTTTTGTTTTCTAAAATTTAGAACAATTTTGGTCGTAATATTGAAGTTTAAATTTTTCTTCTATTTGATTTTCTTGACAGGTGGACACAGAATCTATCTCTGATGCACTGAATTCAGCCATTGTAGTAATAGAGAATATGAAACCATTAATCACAAAATACCAGACAAAGGTACATATTTGTTTCATATTATTGCCTTACTTTTTATTCAAGAAATAAAATAAACCAAATAGATAATTAAAAAAATATTGGAAAATTAATTATACAACTTGTATAATTTATTTCAGCAGGTTGAAAGGATTCTTTATCAAATTACAGAACTAACCACAACCCTAAAAGAGGAAGAAGAGTACTTAGAAGAACTTCTCACCCTTCTTCCAATTATTTCTACTTCATTGGTAAGCCATGCACACTGCTAATCACTTTTTCTTTCTTCATTATATTAGAATCACATTAGTGGGTGAATCTTACAAATTAGTTTTATAAGATCAAATTAGATTAATTTTACTTTTTTAAATTTATTTTAATAAAAATTATTATTTGTTAAATCTATTATATTATTGTTATTAAATTGTTATTAGATCATCTATTAATATTTATTTCATACTCGTCAAATATATAAATTGTAATCGCGAACCTCACGTTATAAACTAATTTAAAAAAATTAAATTTGATTTAATTATGAGAGATTACAAATATAAATAAAGACAATATTCAATATAAAAAACTTGTCTTTTTCTTATCAGTTCTCATGTCTAATCTTTTGAATTAAAGAAAATAAATAATAATTTGATTGATTTCACATACCACAGGAGACTGAGAAAAGCATTGGAGTGCAGCTTATTCAAACAGTGACGGAGTCCAATACCACAAATTATTTCCATGGCATTGCTTAATGAGGTTTCACTACACATATTCAAGGACCAATATATATTTTCTTTTCCTTGTACTTTTATTTTTATTTTTCATTTTATGTATTTACTTTTAAGGACCAATATATATTTCTTTTCCTTGTACTTTTATTTTTATTTTTCATTTTATGTATTTACTTTTTATTACAAAACTTAATATATACTGTATTTTTTTTTTTATGAAAACCAATGCTAATACTTAGAAGTCATGTTGATAAACTGTAATGATTGTTTTTAATTTCTAGTAAACTTTGCTTTATTTTTAGTTTTGAAAAATATTCACTTCTTCTCAATGACAACTTAAGTATGTTTAGTATGACAACTTGAAAATTAAATGAATACCTTTTTTTTAATTCATTATAAAATGTCATAAGGAAACTAATAAATAAACATATTGAAAATAGATTGAAGGTAGAGGAAACAATTTTAATTTTCAATCTATTTATCAATGTCTTTCTTCAATCATCCATAGGTGAAACAAGTTAAGTTAATATTTGATAATTTAAGGAAACTATTCCATTACAGTAAAACAAAAAAAAATCCCCATATTTGCCTTTCTTTTTGAACTTTTTATGTGATAACCGTGGATGTTTTTAACGAAATTAAAAATACTTAGAAACTAGGACATTAAAATTATAGAAAAATAAATAGACCGAAAATGTAATTTTATAAAATGCAATGATCAAAATTATAATTGGGACTAAATATTTTAATTTGTAAAACAATGGTCTTTAAAATTATACTTGCAACTTTTTAAAAGTATATTTTATTACATAAAACAATTGAATTTTTTAAAATATAGTGTAAACATAATTATATTATATTAATTTTTTTATGGATTAGGGATATCATCTCACTCGAGTTAAAATATGCATATTTGTCTTTAAGGGTCTCATTTAAGTTTATGCATAATTGTCTATTATGCCTCTTACATTAATAATAATTTTTTTTTTCTTTTTTCTCCCATTAGCATAATATAAAAACAACCAATGTGTTCGTATTGTAACCCGCATAATCAATTCAAACTATTTTTTAAACATGCAATTCAAGAAAAAAAAATTGAATCAACCAATTTTTAACTATATTCTAGATTAAGAAATTTGGTTTCAAATTATTTAATTAATCTTACTCGAACTTTGTAGTCTAATTATGCAAGCTTGCGAACTACCCTGCAATGTTGTGATTGAATTTGAGAGGACTAACTCCCAAACAAGACCAAACATTAGGATTTAATCGTGTAAGGTAAATATTATATTGTTTTTCTGGTGCTGCAATAAACAATTTAACATTTAACTACCTTACCTTTTACTTATAATGTTGCCATAACTTGTAGGGCAAGAAGATGAGAAAATGTCATAATGTTGCCATGACTTGTAGGGAAAGAAGATGAGAAATGTCATGACCAAGTCAAAAGTTGTTATTGAAGATGTTTGAATTTTGATTATATTTGTTTGGTGTTTTTGGTCTTAAGCATGTTTTGTGTTTGTTTTTAGACCGACACTTTAGTATTTGGTTGTGTTTATTTAGACTTTTAAATTGTGAACACATTAAGATTTTGATATTTAGTTTGGTGTATATTTGGACTATTGTTAAGATATTTTGAGGCTTTCATGCCTTTGTTAGAATGTGAAACTGTTGTTATATAATCTAAAAGGTTTAAAAGTTTGATGTTGTAAAAAATGTTGGCATATAATATATATATATATATATATATATATATATATATATATATATATATATATATATATATATATATATATTTGTATATTCTAGTTTGATAGATTTTAATTTAAAAACAAAACTTTCACTATGTATATCTTTGGATATATATATTGGTATATTTTTCTATTTAGTAACTGAAATATTATTTTTTTATTTAGAAGTCATATGATTTGTAATCACATTATTTATAAACAAAGAGACACATCCAAGACTAAGACACTGATTTTTTGAGTTGAAGTATTGTTAACCTTGAATTAGGTTATATATATATATATATATATATATATATATATATATTGATATATTCTAGTTTGATAGATTTTAATCTAAAACAAAACCTTATAATAAATAATTTGCCTTCATTTTATGTTAAGTTTTCAAGCTTTCCCTAGGAAAAGTGAGCAAAAGTCACTGAATCTGTGAATAGAGCATCATCTTTCAAGAAACTTACATGGCCAACAAAAGAAGAAGTCAAGAGTAGTTTGACTTAAATAATGTGTGAACTCAATTGAAGTTGGCACTAGAGAGCAGAGGTGTGGTTTATGTGTGACCCACAAGGCCAATGTAACACAGAGAACTCAACTCAAAGCAAAGGTGCAAGAAAGTTATTCTCTAGCAAGCAAAATTTCAAACTACATGTCATTGTTTTTGGATATTAACAAGGGTAACAGCAACACCCTATAAAACTTGCAGTTCCAAACCAGTATGCTCATGGTTCTTGTCAGAAGAAGAAGAGGTTTCAGGATTGTCCTTGTTATCACTAGACTTCATCTCTTGAATGGGAGGAGGAGCACTTACAATGGTTGTCCCTGAGAAAGCATTGTCAGAGAGCCTTCCCTGCATCTCCCTATGCTCTTGACACAAGGCACACCAGTGCATGCAGCAGTGTACACAACATGGATCACAAGGTGAGTTCTGCAGACATCAAAACAACTAACTTCTGAGAAAATCTTAAAACCAAAACAATGTTTATGCTCTGGGGAAAACATAGAACCAAAAGAAGACAAAATTATTAGAATGTTAGTTGTTTGTTCGGTTTAACTTAGTTTGAAGAGAGACAAATGCATTGTTTGCCAACTTCACCAGCGATTGTTAGGGAAAAATTGATTATTTGCCTGGAATAATCTTTTCCAAACATAAACTACATGTTACTATGTAACACTAACACAAGTATCACAAATGCGCTGTATATATAGAATTTTATCATTCCACAAAAACATGGTTTTTCAAACTGCGTGGCTGGTTGAAGATTGCTGACATTTGACACTAAAATTGTGTCCATAAGGTTTTCATTGTTAAATTACACACCATCAAGCACATCTGTGTTTCTCTATCAACCAATGTTGTTCAAAATATGCATGTAGAAAGGTCTTATAGCATCATATTTTTTGTTCACTTAGGCAAGGCTTGGGAATTGAACAAATCTGCTACAGAATGGAAATTGTTTCCAGCATCTAATGAATTCTACATTGCAAATCTGCAATATTTTCTCAGCAGATGAACATTTAATACATACCACTCCATCTTTTATGCTTACTTGTTCGATTGGAAAATACATTATTCAACACATACCTTCAAGTGATACTTCTTCTGTAAGTTTTGCCGAACCTGACCAGTGTAAATGCCACACATCCACCAGGTAAAAAACAAGCCTTCAAGAATGAGAAATGATGTCCCTGGATCAATGTAACCACTGAACATTGCAGTTGCGCTTGCCAGAGCAATGCCACCCTCGATGAAAATAGCATGACAAACGCATGGTCCAGTCCAAGGAGTTTCTTCATGCAAGCTTTCTACATTGCGCCCAAATAATACACAAGGACAAAACAGCCCTGTCAAGCCTGCAATGAACGCTAAATAGCATAACAACCACAACTTTCTCCTTACTCATTGCAACTATCAATGCTTCTAATAATATAGCCATTTAAGTAACTCCTTCATATTCAAGTGCTCAGTATGTTCACTCTCAAAACTTAACATATTATTAAATATGAAGAAATTTCGATAGTAAGGATGGATTAATGGCCAAAGGAATCATATGACACTAGGTTAGTTTTAGTTTCACTAGAGAAAATTTGACTAGTTTGAAATAGATTATAGATAACACCCTGACTCCAGCAAAATTTGACAGCTTGGTCATGCATTAACTTACAATTTTCCCTATCTTCAGCACATCCAAAGATCCCAGTCATCCAAGCTTCATCAGCAGGAGGTGTATAGCTTTCAGGTAATGGCTGCCCACATTCCAGGCACTTGTGAACAGCCAACTGCAAGGGATTAAACACCATAAACAAATAGCTATTCACTAACGTGTATTAAAACTCATCAAACAAAGTACAAGCAAAATCTTTTCAAATTTTCATTTTTGTTTTCTCTTGTAATGTTTCAACAAATTTCACATGGTTTTTACCACATCCTTTCTCCCTAGGATAAGATGCAAGAGGAATACTAACCCTTGTTTCGAATTCTAAAATTTTAGAATTTCAACCATCCTTATAGTTGAGATCGCACATCAATTAGATATATGACAAAATATAAGTGGGTCAAAATTTCCAATAATGATATACACAGTAATTTTGGCTTTTACTTGGAGCCTTGCTTCAATTTTCAAATGGGTAAAAGTTCCAAACCAGTGATTCAAAACACGCAAACACAGATTCAGGACAAACAATATGCAAATCTACTTCACAATTCACATTCCCAACACGCATTATGACATAACAACATTATGTGTGAACAGAATGTAAACTGATTATATGACATTTTCAATCGAGCATCTACAACCTGATCTCCCCACCCAATTTCACATTCCACGTCTCCATCTCCAAAAATGCAAACGCACACAACACCAGACCACTCCGCTGCTTTCTTCATTCACACGACTAGTATTCATGAATAAGCAAAACTACACTAATATTGCACCTAAAAACCCTTCAACAAGGTTTGCTCGTGAATATTGGGAGATTTTATAAAAAAGTTTGCTAGTGCAAATTTTCAGCCAAAACATCAAGGCTTCTGTGGTCTCTGTGATCACAATTGCGACTACACCAGCCCACATTAACAAGGTTTTCTCATGAATATCTCTATTAGTATATCTGAATAAGGATTTGCTACCACGATTTGGTCAAACCACAAAGGTTTTTAGAGTGTCCACAACCACAATTGCGACAAAATCAACCCACATTGTTCACAATTTCCCGAAATATTGAGGATCATGTCAAAATCAAGACAGCCACTGCAATTTAAGACCATGTCGTTGCCAATTCTACAATCTGACAACAACCCAGAATCCAAAACAAAAGAAAAACAGAAAATTTCCTCAATGAATTCAAGAAAAAAACAAAAAACAAAAGACAATGCGGTATGAATCCAAACCTGAGGGACCTCAATTGGCTGATTCAGTTCACCAGGCGTGATATCTTCCAAAGGAACTTGATCCTTCGTCAGCTTCACGTACTGCGATTCTGTCCTTTCCCCCATCTGATCTCAAAATACAAACCAGAAGACTCACAAAGAACAATGATGAATTAGAGGAAAATGCCTGTGTTGCAATGTTATGATAAATAGAGAAAATTCAGAAATGTAACTTCACAGTTTAAGAGATCTAAGGAATTTGGGACATGAAAGGAATTGGATAATCCGAACCAAGAAAATTAATCAAGAGTTATTTATAAATTGTTTTATACATTTTAATTATTTATTAAAGATGTAGTAGTTCATTGTGTAAAAGAAGTTAAAATTACAAAATAATATAATTTTGTTACTACTTTCGAAAAGAATTCAGTACCCCAGTGTGCAAGAATTAAAAGAACATAATTGTTAAATATGAAAAAAAAAATAATGATAAAAATCCATGTGATTAAATCTTTTCATTATTAACTGTAAGGGGAAATGAGAACCGTGACAACTGTGGTTAATTTCATGTTCACGCTTAATATTATATATTTTTTTAATGAATAAACCTTTATAAATAAATGATTTTTCTTTTTATAATTTCCCCACTCTTATATAAATCTCATTTAGCATCCTCGTGGCATAATAGAGTAATTTCTACATATTTTCAGTATTATTGATTCTTGACCCTAAAATTAATGTAAAAAGCTTTCAACTTCTATCATGGAATAATATCTTTATCTATTTGGTTTGGTCTATCATTAAAATCTAGACATCTTATCATTAAATTGTTATTCTAATGATAAACTTTTTCTACATGATAAATTTTATGTTAAAATATCTTATTTTCGTTTTTGAGTTGAGTTAATTTTGTTATAATAATTCTTTTATGGATTAGTTCATCTTTATATCTTTGATCCAATTTAGTCTCTTAACTTTAATTTGTATAGATTTAATCTATTTAACCAAATTTTGTTAAGTTTATCTAAGGTTTTAAACGCATCTTATGATAACATTTGAATTATTTACACAGTTTGATACATTTTACTTTCAACGTTATCTAGAAAGTATCATGAAACATGTTTGAAACATTTAATAAATTTAATAAAATTTGGTTAAAATGATTAAATCCGCAGTTATAAAGTTGGGGGACTAAATTAGGCCGACCATAATTTTGAGAAGGGACTAATTATAATCTTGAGAAGACCAACAACTTATTTAATCCTTCTTTTATTCAAAAAGAACTCAATTTTAATCAATTTTGTTCGATTTGATTGTCTTTTACTAACATCGTTCAAATAATTAACCATAATAACCGATGATATTGATGTGTCATTTTGTAATTTTTTGTTTAGTTTTTAGTTTTTTAATTTTTATATTTTTTTTAATTTCTGAAAAAATTTCCAACCATCGATGTGTCAGAGTTCATGTTTAATATTGAAATTATTTTTAATTTATTTTTTAAAGATTTTAATTTTAAAATTTTAGATAAATATTGTTAATTCCCATCTTTAAATTTTAAATTAATTGTAACTTAAACAAAAAATATTTAACAAATACTAAATTTTAATAAAAATACCATTATAACATTTATAAAAAAGTTAAATTTGATCTTTTTCAGAAAAAATTTCTTTACTTTAAAAAAAATTGAAACTAAAATGAAAAAGAAGTAAGAATCAAAACAAATATAAAACATTAATTTTAATATCTCACACATGACTCAATTGACACTACACTTTTTTTTTCAAAATTAAAAATAAAATTAAAAATTTTAAAAAAATTAAAGAAAAACCAACCATGACTCTAGCCACCTTTCACATTAATTATTTAAATATTGTTAAATAAAAAAAATTAAATAAAACTAAGATCAGATAGAAAAAAAATGTATTAAAAATAATTTGAGACTATTGAAAAAACAAATTAGATGAAATGTATTTTAACCTAACTTTTATTATAATTTGAAAAAATATTTTTACTTTCACCGGCTTTTAATATTCCTTTTATTACTCCTCAATTGCATCCTCTTCACCGCCTTCCGCTCAGTGAAATTTTCACTATTCACTCACCAAAACAGGGCTGTGAATTTGGAGTGAACGAGTACAAGTCCCACATCGGTTGAATACCGTAGAAGCTAGTGGTTTATAAACGTGCAACCTCGGTATCGGCATGTCCCTTCGGGGACATCCGATAAAATTGGAACGATACAGAGAAGATTAGCATGGCCCCTGCGCAAGGATGACACGCACAAATCGAGAAATGGTCCAAATTTTTTTTTCTTCAGCAACCCTTCTAATTTTTTTACTGATTATTCACTCTTCTGATGTTTGCACAGTTTTTCCTTCATGCTCATGTGTTTTGTTTGTCACTCACATTGCTGATTTGTTCTCTTCATGTATGCATATACTATTTCTTCAGTTACAGCTAAAATTAACATTGTTGTGGTTACATTACATTAGTACAATTGAAAGCTGTATCTTAGCAACATTTATGACGTTCCAAAAGGGGTAATTTGGAGGGGAAGAACTGCACCAGTGATAAGGAAATAAAGGAATACACACATAACTTACTTTCTGATTTTTAGTTTGTTTATATTGTAGACTATTAGATGATGCTACAATATGTTGATGTGATGAAAATAACTTGAATAAGGTGGAGAAATGGGAAGAAATGAAAAGGGAAATCTGAAGTTCATTATTCTCTGAGATACAGAGCAAATTCATAGATTATTAGTAAAGTCTGTCAAAACATTATAAGTCTATTTGAGTCTATCTATTTAATGCAAGACTAAACCATCATCCTTAAGGTTGTGATTATGGCTCTCCTCATGGTGATTGAAACTAAGCCAGTCTTGGAGTGCTCACAATTAAAACGTCCTTTGTACACAAGTCAACAATGAGATGTCATAAAAGAACTATTGTGAGTTTAAGTCCTAAATCGGATAGAAGTGAAAAAATTAAGCACATGAGGACCTATAAATCTACAACTTTAAGGTTTTTGGTTGAAGGTGATGTTGATCTGTTATGTGAATTAGGATGAGGTACTGTATAAAGATGAAAACTTATAAACTCATTACTTTAGGTTTTGGGTTGGAAGGAGTGCCAATCCGCGTTACGTGAGTTAGGATCAGAGTTTCTATATAATGATGAAGACCTATAAATCTACTACTTTAAGGTTTTGGATTAGAGGTGAAGTCAATCCGTTATGTGAGTTAGGATCAGCTACTGTATAAAGATGAAGACCTATAAACCAATTACTTTAAAGTTTTGGATTGGATTGGAGGTGGTGTCAATCCAATGTATAAGTTAGGATCATGTACCTAGGTTAAATAACACCATCTAGAGGAGATAGGTATCATATCATTTAAAAAGCGGTGTTCCTGTAGGTGTTTGAAAATGTCAATGCATTCTTATTTATTTTAGAGAAATAAATGTCCATTTTTGGCACCTCTCTGAGAGAGCTTATGAAAAATAATGAATACAGATATTCCCATATGGGCACTTGGTGTTGGAAAATATAATTAAGCTTACTTTTATGTGTAGTATTGCAAAATATTATTGTTTGTATAGTATACTTTCTGAACCATTTTCGTTGGAATTGTAAAAAAAATGTTTTTTATGCAACTTTTTTTATTAAAGTAGGCATAGATGATAGAAGAGAACACATCAATTACATTTTACAACAAACTTCATGAAAAAATTAGTTGAAGAGATGAAATTAAAATTAACTCTACATTAACAATCTTATGAAAAAAAGAGTGAAAAAAATGAAAAAGAAAAAGGAAATTGCTTGGAACCAAATGTTGAAAATTGAAGGGTGGAAAAAGTCAAAGAAGAGGACATAGTCAATAAGTCAATAATGCGAAGACAATTACGCAAAAACAACTTTGGAGTGTCAATCGGTTGAGACATTAATGGTGAATACTTCCAAAACCATTGTTTCCAAATAATGCCTTTTATAATGCTCACTCCATTCTGTGGAATTTCCAATTCCTTCACTCTTCTTAACCTTCAATTCTTGCATTGCTAATACCAATTTCCTTCAACATGTCTACACCAGCAGAGTACTCTCTCTCTCTCTCAATTTTTCTTTCTCCTAACTCAAGCATGAAGAATTAAAAATGGCAATTGATCATGTAATCTACACATAGAATTTTCTTTTATTTCACATGACATATACATGGTCAACTCAACTTCTATGCTTTTGTATTGTGCTATATATTATTCACATGCTTCAATTTCATCTTAGTCATGCTTAATTCTTTATCTTGGTTCTATCTTATGATAATAATATTGGTACTAAGCATTTTTCTGAGAGAATGATGAACAGTAATTGATTAAGATTTTTCCTCTGCTGTTTCAGATACTATCGATCTCTACCACCTGTGAGCAAGACCTATGGAGTTGCCTGTTTGATGACAACTTCTGCATATTATCTGCAACTCTATGATGCATGGAACATAGCACTTTTTTATGAACCAGTGTTTAAACGCTTTCAGGTTTTATGATCCAAAAACTGTTCTGAATTCTCATTTGCAGCAATAGGGTATCTGAATTTAATTTAGTTAGTGGGTATATTTTTTATACTCTTGTTGTCATGTAAACATGTTTGTTAACTTTTATAGTAATTACTTCAGAAGTCACACCTAATAAACGGTTTATGAATATCTGACAGAGTAAAATTCTTTAAAGTGATGTTGTATAGAAATTAAACTCGGATGTTTATGCATGAATCTGATATCATTTCATAGTTATACCTTGGATATATTTCTCATTTTCATAACACTTAAACCTTATTAAGTATTGTGGATAAAAAACCCTTGTGAAATCTGATTCATAATAATCTAAATCTATATTATTTTAAGTCTACTTAAATGGATTTTTCCAAAATTTAAATCCATATTTTTTTTACCTTAAGTTCAATCCACTTAATTAGATTTGGAAATGAGTTTGGACAGAAAGGTGAGATGAGTCGACTTTTGCAAAATCAAGTCATCACGGGTCTTGGGTCAAGTCAAATTGGTCCAAGCTCAGGTGGAGTCGAGTCAACACGAATCCAAGTTAAGTCAAGTTGATTTGGATTTGGTTGACTCAAGTCAATCATGTCTGATATTGACATAAGGCAGCTGAGTCGAGTGAATCAGATCTAAATTGTCTTGACCTAGGTCTAGTTCAAGCTAAGTTGGTCCGATTCATGTCTAATAGACCTAATAGTTAAATAAATCTTACTGGATTTAATTTAATTAAAAAGGTGGATTCAATCTAGGTTTAGCCCATTTCAAATTGGATTGAGAAAAATCTAAAATCTAATTGATCTAGATTATAGATCCACTCTATTTTTTTTGTGAAATGTAGATTGGATTTTGAAAATACAATTCATGATCATCCTTAATATTTAGCTACTTAATGAACTTTAAGTTATAAACATTTAGTAAAGAAGAATAAGAGTCAATTTGGATGAACTTTTCACCAAATTTCTTTGCCATAATTATACATTTATAGGTTTGGAGGCTTATCACAAATTTCTTCTTTCTTGGCCCGTTTTCACTTCCATTTGCTGTGCGTCTGATAATGATGTAAGCTACTAATTATCCAACTTTTTACATTTCACTCAGCCATTGTAAGATGGTTTCAATGATACAGTTTTTGTTATTATTTGAATGTTGAATCTATGCAGAGCAAAATATGGTGTTTCATTGGAAAAAGGGCCCTTTGACAAGAGAACTGCAGATTATGTTTGGATGTTCATATTTGGTGCATTCTCTCTTCTGGTATATACTTGTTACTGTTTATGTAACTCTTTTTCATCTCTTCATTTTCATTTCTACAAATGAAACATGCTCCATGATGTTACCTCTGTTGATCACGAACAAGATTCAGATATGTTTTTCATCCTAAAAAACATTATTAAGTGACAAATTTATGGTCCTCTAAGGTGATTTCGGCAGTGCCATATTTTCGGTTTCCATTCTTGGGAGTTTCGTTAGTTTTCATGATCGTCTATGTTTGGAGCCGCGAGTTTCCAAATGCACGAATCAACATTTACGGTGTCGTATCATTGAAGGTACTATCAAATTCCATAGTTGTATCTTTGATAATACCATCACAGAAAAAAAAAAATTGTCATTAAGGTTTAATTAGTCGAATGATACTCAATTTTATTCGGATGTGTTAGTTTGGTATCCACTTTTTAAAATGTATTAATTGAGTCTCAACTTTTAAAAAAATATCTCAAGGTCCATTTCAGAAAAAAAAATATTAACGCCATTAATGACATTGATATTTAAAATGACTTACAAACAAAATTAAATATTGATATTTATATTAAAATTTAATGGTAAAAGTTATGAATAAAGTTAACGGTGTTAATAAATTTTATTTGAATGGGACCTAATTGAGACATTTTTTCAAAAGTTGAGATTCGGTTGACACATGTTTAAAGACGCATATCAAACTGACACATATGAACAAAAGTGGGTATCATCCGACTAATTAAATCTAACATTAAGGAGGAGTTTGTGTTAGAAATAGCATAGTTTAACCATTGATAATTTTTTTTTTTTCTTTTATATGTAGGGATTTTACCTTCCATGGGCTTTGCTTGCTCTGGATTTAATATTTGGAAATCCTATAAAGCCAGACATCTTAGGTATGGTTGCAGGACACATATATTACTTCTTAACAGTGCTTCATCCTCTTGCTGGGGGAAACTTCAAACTCAAAACTCCTCTTTGGGTGTATCCTTTTCTTTTATCACCTTCCTATTTTGATACATCCAATAATCTTAAGAGTCCAGGTTAATGGTTATCTAAATACATATTTCTTTTTCAAGACAACTTTTAGGAATAAATATGCGAAAGAGTTTAAGACTCCAAAACAAATAATATCTTAGACGAAGTGATTGACTCTGATAATATCGTATCAAAACACTCACGATCGATACAAAAGTTAACTTTTTTTTTTTAATGAACAAAATACTCTTTATCATTTATAAATGTAAAAGAAAAAACATATTTTTTATACATATGATAGTCTAAAGTTTGGTGCAATGTTGTGATTCTTAATGATGTACCATATCAGTCACAGAATAGTAGCATATTGGGGAGAGGGTACACAGATAAATTCTCCTGTGCAATCTGATCCCTCTGCTGGAATTGTGTTTAAAGGAAGAAGCCATCGTCTTGGTGGCACTGAAAGAACAGCAGAGCAAAGTGAAGGGAATGTTTCTGCTTCCTCACATCAGCAACAGACTCAGACTAATGGAGTTGCTTTTAGAGGAAAGAGTCGTCGTTTAAATGGATGATGACTTTGGTAACATTATTTCTCTCTCACTATTATTATTATTATCCTCTTTTCTGTTGTTTTTATTTAACTTTGTCCTGTATGTTGTGTCTTTCATCTTAAATTTCGAAACCAACCTTGTAACAGATATTTTTATGTTGGAACTATGATTATCTACAATTTCTCTTTCACCTTAGTGTCTTGTGGTTGTTCATACTGGTATGATGTTCCGACACCTCTCATAAAGGGCGTGTTCTGTGTTCGACACGTATCGGATACTTTTCGCATATTGGATATTAAATAGATAGATTGGATTTATTTTTGTGTTAATTGGCGATGTGTTAGTTGACAATTTCAAACTTAACATGTATATACACATTGTGTTCTGTATTTTATGTTTTTTCAATTTAGCTGTATCTTTGTATCTGTACCCTATCCGTATTCGGGCAACATAGGAACTAACTTCATCGACAAACAAACTACATTTGTTAGAAGAAGAATACAATTCATATTAAACCCGTTTATTTTTTTATTATTTAAAAAACTAATAAATAAGTAAAGTTCCGGTTTTTGATGTGTATATGAACTTTATTCATCTAATCATCTATTTATAAAACAAGTAGTTTTTTCGTTTTTTAAGAATTAAACCTTATTTGGTTTTTAAATTTAAAATGTTATTTGTTGGACCAAGTACATACTAAGAATCACTTCAATTTTACTCTTTTTTCCTCTGCGTCTCCTCTCCAAGCAATCTACTAAAAATTCCACTTCGCACGGTCCTCTTCTCAGCTCGATCGATTGAACAGACGATCGGTGTACCTATCTAAAAGGTTTTGATGCTTAAGTCAGTGTGGGGAACGATCGGTCAATAAGTGTAACTGTTGTAATAAATGCGAATTAAAGATCCTCACCAACTTATCTTTAGGCCCTATTTATAGTTTCCGGTGTGGGCTTATAATTAGGGCTCCTTAATCACGGCCCAATGATCCCTTAATGGTGATTATTGACTTGCTTAATTTTAATTAATCTGGCTGACTGGTTCAGGTTTTTTGTTTGGTCGATCGACCGATGGTCGCTTGGCCAGGATGATTACTTTCTATGAGTTAACAACTTTAAGTGACATGCATTTAATCTGTGTGACCGATCGACCGATAGTCCTTTATGAGTTAACACGTGATTTACCTACGGGATCGATTGACCGCTGGTCCTCTATGAGGTAACACGTGATTTACTTGTGGAGCCGATCGACTGATGGTCCTTTATAGGTTCGCATATGGTTTATATGTGGGACCGATCGACCGATGGTCCTTTATAGGTTCGCATATGGTTTATATGTGGGACCGATCGACCGATGGTCCTTTATAGGTTCGCATATGCTTTATATGTGGGGCCGATCGACTGATGGTCCTTTATAAGTTCGCATATGGTTTATATACGGAGCCGATCGACCGATGATTCTATTTCATGTGCAAGCCCTGTTCGATGGACCAGTGGGTTGTACGTCGTCGATGGTCCGATGGACCATACAGTACATTACTTATTTTTAAAACACTTATTTTAACGTTTAAATATACTAACTAATTATCTTCCTCATTTTATATTATTATTATTATTTTAGTTTATCACCATCTATCATCAGTATAAATTGAGGTAGAAAGAATATATTATATTTTTCATGATAATTTTCAGATCACAATAACTGTTTAATACATCCTTATCATCTTTTCATCATTGCTTGACGCAATCTTATTCTTTCATCTTACGTTGCATGAAACATGGATAATATATATACTCTTAATACCTTTTTCTTTTCTTTTGAACAAGCATATTCTAATACTTTTTTTTCTTTATAAATGAAATATTTTCCAACTGAAAATTGAAGACTAATTATTAAAATATTGAGATTTTTTTGGAATTTTTCGTTTGGTGTCATCTCACTACATATTTAAAATATAATGATTCTAATATGTTAATTTTTTAAACATTTTATTATATCAAAATTAATATATTTTAAAAGTATAGGAAAAAACCAATAAAAAAATTCAATAAAAATTTGAACTCAACGACTCGTTCAATTACGGTCCTGCTATACATATATTTTTAGTCATGTTATTTATTAAATAAATTCAAAATAGTTTTTCGATATTTCAATTTAGTTTTTATATTTTTAAAAATAACTCGATTTAATTATTTTATTTAATTTAAATTAATGTTATTCAAAAAATACTAGAAGAGTAATTTAACCTAGATTTAAAGTAGAATTTCACTATTTTCTTTTATCACATTGGTTGTTAAAAGATATAAAAAGTTGCTTTAAAATAAAAATAGTAGTTCTTTTCACTTTTGATTTCACAACCCAAACTTCTATGGTACTACTAACTAATAACGTACGAAAAAAGTTGCTGATATTATTGTTTTTTTAATTGATTGTAAGTCTAACCTAATTATTTTATTGGAATTTTATGGTGTAAGCCAAAAGGTCAACCTTAGTGGGGTTTGGTGTGTCTGTTCTAACTATTTTCAACACATAAATTATAAAAAAACCACTTTTAAAAAGTTTAAAAATTGAAAAAAAATATCAAACACAAATACTTTGAATAAATAATTTATTTTGCATAATTAATATTGTAAAATATTGGACACTTATCTAGATTTTCACTTTTTCTATTAGAGACGACAACGAAATTTCTATTTGTAGGTATAATTCGAATTCGTTATAATGTTAACGGATAATATCTGAATAATTGAATAAAAATAAATATAGATAAAACATGTTTTTTTTTAAATTACATGTAAAGATGTGTTTTTATTTTTCTATTAGTCACTGTTTTAAATTAGATATATTTTTATATTTATAATTTTTTATTATTTGACATTGAATTTTTAATAATATTATATTAATTTTACTCTATATAAAAACATTTAATAAATATTTAAGGAAATGAGATTATATCTATTATTCAACGTACGTACAAATTTTATATCAGTTAAATATTATAAATAAAAATAAATATGAAATCTTACTTTCAAAGGAAACTAAGACTAAGTCAAATGTAGTTTTCGTCTTTTCTAACAATTGAATATGACAACGTTTGAAATTACAGTTATAGTTCTTTTCAGTTTTGAAATTAATGAAATTTTTATTTTTAGAATTACCAATTTGAAGATATTTTTCTCTTATGTTAAAGACTTTTTCACCAACCATCCCAAATTATCTATAATTTTAACATTTGTAATTTTCTTAAAATAATTTATTTTCTCTATTTATAACTAGTGTAAACTTGCGTGTCTTATTTTTTATATTAATAAAAAATTAACACACTAAAAATAACTATCAAAATGGTTAATACGCTTTTTATACTTTTTTTATCACATTTTTTGTTGAGTAACTACCCCTTTATTTTATTTTTCATTTTTCTCAAAAACATAATCGGTAACACAAATAATAACACAATCTAAACAATTATCACAATTTTAAAGACGAAATGGCAAGAAAATATTGATAAAAAAAACAAGTACAAAAAAATTGTTAAATATGAACCATTAATTATTAATTTGCTAAAACAAGTGATCTTAATCTTAATAATTAGAGTAAATACAATATATTTGTTAAAAATAAAACCCTTTTAATAAAATTGTGTACATGAATATTTATTCATTATTCTTAATCTATTAATAAAAAGAATATAATACATTCTTAAAAATAAAGCAATTTGCTTTGATTTGATTTTTATTTTACTCTGACAATGATGAGTTGTTATCATTTCTAACTTTAATGTGTATAGATTAATTTAATCACTGATTATTAATTTGTGATATCAACTAGTGGTGTCAATTTCGAGAACTAAACTATTCTAAAATTATGAAAGTCAGAAATTAAATTTTCCTAGTCTTTTTAGAACATCATAGACTAAATGAATTGACTTGGAATTTTAATGATTTACCTCATAATGTGATTCCAGAATATTCCATTTAACACATTTTCAATAGTTTTGGCAGTTACCAGAAGACAAGAAACATCATATTATTAAAACAAAGTGTTACTATTACAAATCTCAATTTCTTGCTTTAAACTAAAACAACATGTGTGTGGCGGCTTTGACTAATGGCTATGTGTAAGTGGTTTGAGTTGAAAATTGAAATGAAAATGCTCTCAAAAGTTGAAAGTAGATGAACACCTTTTGTGTTAATGGAAATTGCTGAAGAGTTTAATTGCATGAATGAACAAAATCCTCGTCATGACAGTGACATTTTATTTATGAGGTGGACATTGTCTGAAGGCATGGTTAGGTTGATGCATTTAATAGAAAATGTGTCTGATGAGACCATGAATTGCTGTTTTTCACGTTCTTTGTTCTTTTATGTGTGAGACAACCATGTAATGAATTTTGGGGGTACTAGGTGGTGTTCTTGTTTGGAGAAGAGTGGTGGGAGTAGCTTCTCTTCACCAATAAGGATTTGAAGCTTTTCACAGTTTCAACGTTCAACTAAGCTGGGGTTTGACTGGTTAGTTGAAAAACCTCCTATGGTTTTTTTTTTTTTTTTTTTTTTTTAAGGTTTGTTTTGTCTGTTTAAGTAGATGGATTTCTGAATTTTTATCACAGTCTCTGTCCCTTTGTCCAAATAGTTGAATCTTTTGAAATTTCCCTCTTTTATCATTTGAAGTTGATAATTGCACACTGGGGATTGTTTACAGAGTTGGGAATTTGGGGATTAGGTTTTCTGACTCATGCATTAAGAGAAGAACTTTATCATCGTGAAATTCAGAAATTCAGTTGTTTGAATTTGAAGCTTGAAACCCTTGTCCTTGCAAGTAACATGATATTCAGATAGAACATTCATTTTGTTGTTGTTTGTTTTCGGATGTTACAGATAACTTAATCCTTCTTTGTAGGGAAAAGAGATGGACAAAATTCTGGAAGCAGATGCAAATACTGTATCTCAGCGTTCCTCATCTTCTTCAGTTGTTGCTCTGGCAATCAAGGGTAACAAGAAAAGCAAATATGTGGTACAGTGGGCACTGAATAAGTTTGTTCCAGAGGGAATGATTATCTTCAAGCTCATACATGTCTATGCTACTATAAAAGGAGTTCCAACGCCATGTAATGTATTTCTATGCTTAGTGTTTTCAATAAAGTATGAACTTTATGCACATGTTGTTACATTTGCAAACTTCTAGATAATGGTAACTTCATCAGTTGAACTTTGTTTAGGAAGCCTGGACACGCCTCATCAATGGCGTGTCCTGTGTTTGATACGACATTCGTACGACACGTATCAGTGAAATGTCCAATTTGAAAGATATTTTTTTGTCTTTAACATGATTTTGACATGACTCCAACACAATGTTAATAACCACAAATTGAATGATTTTCTAAAAAAACTTATAAACTTGTAAATTTATAACATAAGTTTCTATTATGATTATAAAAATAAGGAAAAAATATTATATGATCACTACTTTTCACTTTTTTGGATATTAGATAGATAAATTAGATTCATTTTTATGTTAGTTGACAATATGTTAGCTGAAAGTTTCAAACTAATATGCATATGCATGCCGTGTCCCGTGTTCTATGATTTTCAATTTAGCCTTATCCCTGTTTCTGTGTCGTATCGTTGTCTGTGTCCGTATCCAGGCTTCATATCTGGTTTATTTGTAAAGGACTATCCAATTAACAGTCTTGCATTGAGTCTCAAAGTTAGGGAATTTTCATATCTGCGTAACTTTTGCCACCATGACAAAACTTCAGAACGTGATTTTGGGCAATCTGATTCTGTTTTCATTTTAACATTTAAGAGTTTTCAGCCGGAGAAGATTAGTAATTATGTGGGGTGCTTAAGTTTTTCTAATAAGTAATTTGATAACACACAAGTGAAGTAGCAGAAGATTATTTCGTTAGGATAATACAACATTTTTGTATTTCCAGTGGGAAATGTGATCCCTCTTTCACAAGTGCGTAATGATGTAGCAACTGCGTTCAAGAAGGAAGTGGAGTGGCAAACAAACCAAATGCTTCTACCTTTCAAGAGATTGTGTGAGCAAAGAAAGGTGAGATATGATAGATCATGTAGATTAATCAGAAGGGTTAATGCAATATAGGATTTGTATTCTGATACTGTTGGTGCAGGTGCATGTTGATGTTGTACTGATTGAATCAGATGATGTGGCTATTGCAATAGCAGAGGAAGTGGCTAAGGGTGTGATCACCAAACTTGTTGTTGGAGCTTCATCTCGTGGCATATTTAAAAGGTATTTACTGATATGTTGATGTATAGTTCAATAAGCCACTTCTGATAGCAAATGATGAGTACTCAAACACTTCAATACTCCACCAAGCATCACGTACTAATTAGTGTATGATTTGGATTCTCTACAATACCTAAGTTTGTATATGTTAGAAGTGGGTTTTAAGCCTAAAATGGCCTCACAAAACCGGCTTGTAAAGGTGAGGTTTGCATCTCATTTATATATTATGAAATTGCCTTATCTTTAGTTGATGTGGGACTTCCAACAGTATCATAATCTAATCCCCCATGAGACCTTAAATTGGATGTTGGGATTTAGGAGGACTATTGTTTTTACCATTAATTACTATTTCTTGGCTTATCACAAATTGTACTTCATTTGTTTCTTTTTAAGTATGAAGAGACCTTGCTTCATTCTCCGAACCTATATCACTGCATAGTTGATTATCAATATTTCTGGTATGAAAAATGCTATGAACACAAACTTTCTAAGAGCCTTCTTTTTATTAGCACAAACTTCTAGGGAATCACTAAATTATGTGAAACTCACTTCCTATTGAATGAGTTTCATTTATGATTTTCAATAAATTTCAACCAATAATAGTGTGTTAGAAAATGTATATTATAATACTCCTTTTTTGAAGTCTGATGGGAACACTTAGGTTGCTTTACCAATAAAATTCAAAATAATGAAACGTATCTTACCTTAGACATTTTAGTATGAAATTAGGTAAAATACTCCCTGCTAAATTGGGATTGTTCCTTAAACTTCATAGCTCTGTAGTCTTTAATCTCTCCTTGCACTTTAGCACTGATTTTGTCCCTTTTGTGACAAATTTGTAATTAGTGACAAATTTGATGATATAGATGTATCAAATGAAACAGGCAAAGTTATCTATTAAAAAACACAACTATATTTGTAAATAATTCATCTGTAAACTATTTTTTTTTTTCATTATCTGTTCAAAATGTGTAATCTCCTAGAGCTTTATCGTAGGTTTTTAAATTTTAAGACCTGCTTAAAATGACTCATTCTAAAAGATTTTATTTTTTACTTAATTGTACTTCTGATCTTCTAGCTTAGATTTATTTTCCAAGTTTTCTTTGAATGAAGGAAGGCCCTCTATTTTTTAAATTAAACAAATTTCGGCCTGTTATCAAATTTCATCTATCTAAAACTTCCAAAATCTGAACTTCTATTCAAATATTTGAGAATTTATGATGGATTTGGGATATGAACAAATTTGGAAATTTATTAGTCGCATATCTAGTGGGAGTTTAATAAAATTTGAAGGGTTAGTAGGATGTGAATTTAGGATCAAAAGGGAGAAGATTTGGAATTTTTATTTTTGTGGAAATTAAATACTTAGGTAGTAAATTTTGGGTAAAAGAAGGTTTAGAACTATTTAAATTATTTGGTCTGTCATGATTTTTCAGTTGGAAATAAGAATTTAAGAGTTATAAGCAGAAAGAAAGTGATTGAGGGACTAGATTATAACATTCAAGACATTCAGATTGTCTGTATTTCTTCTTTCTGGTGTGCTGTAAGATGACTTATTGACCAAAAAGATTTGTACAAGCACCTGAAAGTTAGTATTTTTTCCAACCTCTGTACATGATATGATGAACCATGGAAGCAACAAACTTTTCAATAAAAACTTCCACGACCAAAATTTTGTTGCAAACTAGAGTCAGTATCAATGTTATGCTGACAAAAAGATTACCACTTCTGTGTTCTTCCTTCTTGTTTCTTTGTAGTTTGCCTAGACAACTCTGAATTGAGGTGTTTGAGTTACCTGAACTAGAACATCAATTTAATTGATAATATACATGATAAAAACCATTTCTGTGCTTCTCTTAATACTTAACTTATAGGATGATTTTATTCAATATATGAACATTTAAAGCATGGTTATTTATGGATTTTTAAACAGAAGTTAATGATGAGCCTCCTTAAGCTCTAGATACCATGTTGAGAAAAAAGAGAATAGGATTTGAGATTAATCTCCCTTGTGTATAAACCACACATAAGATAATCTATTTATAATAGAGAGAGGTAAAATTAAAAAGAGTAACTAAAAATAAATAAAGTAAATAAATGATATTGTTTGATATTGTGATTAACAATATCTAACAATATCTTAATAAATATCAAACAATATTTAAACAATATCTAACACTTTGTATCAGTGTTGAGTACATAATGTTTCCTTTCAACCAACTATCTTGTTGTCTCTATCTGATTATATTCCCCCCTTTACTAATGTATTGTTTTCAGTAAACAGAAGGGTATATCTATGAAAATATCAGTAAGCACTCCAAGATTTTGCACAGTTTATGCTATTTCGAAGGGAAAATTGTCCATACGACAGTCAGACATGCCGATTGATGGCAGCATTATAGATGATGCTAGTGAAACCAGTTTGTCTTCCGGCAGCTCATCTAACTACACTTCCACCTCTCAGACAGGTCTACTACTACTAGTAACTTATGCAAAACCATGGTTTAGAAATTTGTAAACCCTAAATAAGTGTTGACAGCATATTTAAATTATTAAATTGCTATCATCATGTCAGCATAGGTACACATCCAATGCCTGAAATTTACAGTTCTACTGTGATGTTTAATGTTCACATCATATTACTCACTTACATTGCAAATAAGGGTAACACTGTGGTGTGCTTGGTTTCAAAGATATGTTTATCTCTTCTAAGAAATTTAACCTGTGTTGCATCATGGAAAACATCAAATTTGACTATCCCCTGCGTAGTATAATTATTTTCATTTTTGGATGTATACAGAATCTGCCTCAGTTTCATCATATGCTGGTTTACACTCGTCTTCCCTAGCAACCCAACGATTTCAAGCTCTTTCAAGTATAAATAGTGCCCTCCTAAGCACAAATCCGAGTTTAAGTGACACCAGCCATTCTAGAGGCCAATCTCTAGATCTTGGGAGAGAAAATACTGCAACCAGCTCTGCTAGAAACTCAGACATTGATCATGCCTTAAGTCGAGTCTCTAGTTGCAAAAGCTTTATTTCGGATACTGAATCTTGGATGTATGATCAAAATTCTATAAAGGATGTGCCACTAGCAACTACACTTCCATCACCTAATAGGCAGGTAATTGAAATTTCTTTCATCTGGCTTGATGAAATGGTACTTATTTCTAGCTCATACATCAGGTGATGGTATCCTATTGGAAAACGTAGACATATATTTACTTGTGACATGATTTAACATTGGAGGGTAAAGTGTTCATACCTTTTTTTTTTGTTTTTCATTTTCGTTGTATCCTATACTTGACAAGTCTCCAGCAACACAAATTTTATCTTCACAAGAACCAGTTTTTTCAAGCAGATGTAAAACTACAAATATGTTGTGCACAATCCAAATTTTTATTAATATGCAATCCTTCATAGAAATCTGTATGTTGCTTGTCAAATAGCTATTGCTTCAGCAAATTTCAGCTAGATACAACTCCAATTTGCATGTGAACTGTCTTCGTGGTCATTTATTTTATCAGGCAAAATTGAACCTTGAGCTGGAAAAGTTGAGAATTGAGCTAAGACATGTCCAAGGACTTCATGCGGTAGCTCAAAGTGAGAAAATTGAAGCATCGCGGAAGGTAATATCTATTTTCTTATTGGTAAAAGCACTTTCTTCTACCTATTAAGTACAATAATTTAACGGGATCCCTTCACCCTGGCATACCTTAGTTGTTTCCTTGTTAAGTTCTCTTTCTTTGCTTTAGCATCCATAAATGTACATTGCCCTATTATAGCAATTGGAATATGAATGCACCTTCCATATGCCTGCAACTAAAATCTTTGCTGGGATTGTCAAAGGAATTAACATCCTTTATTGCTTGAACAGCTGAATGACCTTAGCAAGAGACGGTCAGAAGAAACCATGAAAATGAAGGAGATTATTGCTAAGGAGGAGAAGGCAAAGGAATTAGCAAAACTAGAAATAGAGAAATATCAGGATGCATCTAGAGAAGCTGTATATTTGAAAGAATGTGCTGAAAGGGAGGCTGTGGAAAGGAAAGAAACAGAGTTGAAAGTCATCCGTGCTACAAAAGAGAAAGAAAAGTTGGAGGATGCTCTTAGTGGTAATATACTGCAGTACCGGAAGTTTACATGGGCTGAAATAGTCTCAGCTACTTCATCTTTTTCTGAAGATCTGAGAATTGGAATGGGAGCATATGGAACAGTGTACAAGTGCAATTTGTATCACACAACTGTTGCCGTTAAAGTTCTCAACACTAATGGAAATAAAAATCGTGAAAGCAAGCAATTCCAACAAGAGGTATGAATTTTATAAATAAAATGGTGAAGCAAAAAAATGTTCCATAATATGAGATAAAAGAATAAGTATATAGCGCTTCAATGCTACAGGTGTTTATTGCATTTTCGGTGGCAAGTTTGGATTTTCTCATTGATACATCAAAGTTTGTAATCCTAATTCAAATATAATGGTTAGCGGTGGGCAAAAATCCAAATAGTCAAATCTAATCCATAATTGTCTAAATCCATATTACTTTAAATCAATTTTAATGGATTTATTTCAAATCCAAATCCATATTTTCGGATTTTAAGTCCAATTCATTAATTGGATTTGGATTGGATAAGTTTTGGATTTTGGATTCAAGGTAAGTATGAGATAGTTCAAGTTATGAAAGATTAGGTCAGGCTAAGTCGAGGTAAGGTAGGATTGGGAGTGGTTGGGCCTAGCTCATGCAAGGTTGAGTTGACTTGGGTGCAAGTCAAGCAAGGTTGGGCTGGGCCAATACAATTTGAAGTGGGTCATGCAATTCTCAAGTTGAGCTAGGTTGAACCCAAGTAAGGCTAGGCCTCCAGACCAAATAAGACCTAGTCAGGCCTAAGTCATGTCTAAGTCATACTGAGTTAGGTCAGACCTAGTTTAGTCTGGGTTGAGACCAAGTTAATTTAGGCCAGGTTAGAATCATGTCAAGTTGGTTGGGTTGATCCTAAGTTAGATCGAGTTAAGTCAGACCAAATCAAGTTGGACCCACATCAGGTTCAATCAGGGCAAGCCCTCTTCAAGCCAACTCGGATATAGATGGGCAGGGCCTAAGTTAGTTATGGCCTTGTTTGGGTTGAGACGACCCAAGTCACGTCCAACACTCATCTTAGGAAGGGGTTTAGGCCTAATCCCATTGCACCAAACTAGCTTATAATATAATAATTAACTCCATTTGTATATTGTATTTTGACTCTTTGTAATCGATATGAGACTTTGGTTTTTCCCAATATATATCAAGAGATTATATGTGTGTGTGGACAAAACTTAGATATAGTTCCTTAAGTAAATTAAATGTCTTGTATATTGTTTTTCAATCAAAATTAGAGTTTCACCTAAGTAGTCTAGTTGACTTCTAATGAAAATAAATTACATGGATTGTCAATGTGAAACTCTACTTTTGATAGAAAAAACAACACCAAAATACCTAAACAACTGCAATATATGAAATCATCTACGTTTGAAATGTATCATGTTAGACAAGTATTTCTATGAGATAAGTAGAGTAAATCTAAAACATACTGCTAAATAAACAGGTCATTGGTCCGGGTGGCATCCTAAAACAACATTCTATTTTCTCTATCTCTAAGTCCCCCCCCCTCTAAATTCAGGATAGGCATTGCAAGTTGTTATACTTTTATAAATTTCCAGCACACTTGAACAAAATTTAATGAAGATTACTGCAATAAGACTGGAACTGAACCAGACAGCAATATTAATTTATATCTTTTCTTTTCTTCTCTTCTAGTTAGAGATATTGAGCAGAATTCGTCATCCAAACTTGCTTCTTCTTCTGGGTGCATGTCCTGATCGTGGATGTCTTGTATATGAATATATGGAGAATGGTAACCTGGAGGACAGACTGCTGAGGAAAAACAACACTCCCCCAATCACATGGTATGAGAGATTTCGAATAGCTTGGGAAATTGCATCAGCTCTTGCCTTTCTTCATAGCTCAAAGCCAGAACCTATCATTCATCGTGACTTAAAACCAGCAAACATCTTGCTTGGACGTAACCTTGTCAGCAAGATTGGTGACATTGGACTCAGTACAGTACTCCATTCCGATAATTTCTCTACCATGTACAAGGACACAGCACCTGTTGGAACACTCTGCTACATTGATCCTGAGTATCAAAGGACTGGTTTAATATCTCCAAAATCTGATGTCTATGCTTTTGGAATGGTGATCCTACAGCTATTGACAGCAAAACCAGCAATAGCACTTGCTCACAAGGTTGAAACTGCCATTGAAGGTGGGAATTTGACAGATATATTGGATCCAGAGGCAGGAGCTTGGCCAATTAAAGAGACACTAGATTTGGCTTTATTGGGACTGAGCTGTGCAGAACTTCGTCGTAGAGACCGGCCTGATTTAAAAGATCAAGTGCTTCCAATACTTGACAGATTAAAAGAAGTTGCTGATAGGGCCCAACAATCTGCTTCAACTGTTACTATTAAATCCAAACCTCCTAATCACTTTATCTGTCCAATTCTTCAGGTAATCGAATACTCCGTACAGATAATATATTGATTTTCTATGCCACAATAATAAAATGTCTAACCTACTCATTTGGGTAAACATATTTTAGTAACAACAAACCAAACCTTTTTCCTCATGATGAGGTTGGATACGTCAGATCACAAAATGGCATAATGTTAGTTTAGGTTTTAATTACTTATTTAGTTCTTATGCTTGTATTATTTCTACATTTTGGCCTTATTACCTAAAAGCTAAACATTCTGGTTTGTGCATATACACTTATAATTATGTTTTGATCTCCTCTGTTAAAACCACCACAAATTTTATGGTGCTTGTTAAACCACATGCAATTGTCACTTTATCAACAAATTTGTGATAGTTTAATAACTTCCCAAAAAAATCTGTAGCAGCTCTGCACTGTTAATATCGATTTGTGATGGTTTAATCAAAGGGTAGTACCCAAACAGAATTAAAAATATTCACATGTAGAGACTGAAAGTTCAAGATTTTAGGTACAGAGACTAAATGTAAAAACCTCAGATAGCAAAATATAAACTTATATGAAACGTTTTGAATGATTTCACCTGTAGATTCTGGTAAACAGTCTTCACAAAAACATAAGGAACATTCTGTACATGTTAACTAGTTAGCATCATAGCTTTAGCTAAACTTTGTTATCCAACTGTCTTGTGAATGTCCTTGAGTACTTTCTGTGATGCAGGATGTGATGGATGATCCTTGTGTTGCTGCTGATGGATATACATATGATCGCAAAGCAATTGATAAGTGGCTTGAAGAGAACGACAATTCACCAATGACCAACATGGCTTTACCTCACAAGCATTTAATTCCTAATTACACACTTTTGTCAGCAATTTTGGAGTGGAAGTCCACAGAATCATGATATCGGCAGCATTTTCTTTCTCCATATTGATATTAAGACCAATATTTCTCTGATTTAGGGTTCTTAGAAACATGTAGCAGTGTCTTGGATGCAGATATTTTTTGTAGTTGTACGACCTAAGAATGCTGTTTGATTAATTTAGGTAGATTGATCTTCATTCAAGTGTAGATAAATTTGATTCTATTGTCTGATAGTTACACATGTCAATCTTGTTCTTACTATAAATAAATAAAACAAGAATCATATTTTTTTGTATATATTTGAGCTGAATTGTATTATAATAAATAAAACTCTCCTTTCAAGTATTTAATGCAGTTGAACTTGTAGGATTCAAGTCAAGTATTGTTTAAGCTGGAATAATCCCTTGATGGTTCATCCATGTTCGATGATTTATAAGAACCATTTTTACACACCAGACAAGTGAAAGCTTCATAAATCCACATAATCATCCAATACTTCGTATCACACAAATATAAAATAGTCATTACACAATACAAAGTTATGTTTTTAAAAGTAATTTTTGCTTGCTTAGTTTAGAGCTCTATGGAAATTGAATTCATATTATCATTTTTAATATTTTACTATATGTTTTTATATTTACATAATTTATATCCTCGTAACAGCTTTAAAAAGTTATAATATAAAACAAGAGTGTTTGTATAGATGCAAGTGTTAAAACACTTGCATTTTTTTTATTTACAGAAAATAGCACAATACATACATATATTTTTCGTATGATATTTTCTTATAGATGAAAATATTAAACAAAAATAAACTAATAAAGGAAAATTGTACAAATTTTGTAAAATAATAAATTAAACTATTATATACTTGTCGAAAATGCAATTTTACATTCGAAAAATTTTATGTTTCAAACCAGTCCTTAAAAGGATAAAGAATTACAAGAGATTTTTAATAAAAAATATCATGTTAATCATTAATCATTATTATACATTTCGACATCTCAATTGTACCCACGACCCAAAACACAAATATCATTTGTTATCACAAAAAAAAATTATTAAATATATATATATAATGAATTAGGAAGATTAGATGCAACCTGTAATAAAAAGTACAAGACAAGCTTAAAAGAAACTAAACACCCCTATACATATATAGGAAATTGGTACCTATATATAAGAAATTTCTTATATACCAAGTTTCACACATTAAAATGATCTTTTAGAACCACTTTTAATTCTTAAACCGTAAATTTGAGAGACTAAAACTGTATCTTTTTAAAATATATGAAAGACCAAAAAGACATCTAAAATTTAAAGGTTATCCGAAAATTTTAAATACAGAGCTTTAATTAAACCTTTAAAATATGCTAAAAATACAGCGATGACATTTAACGACTTCGCTACATCAACGAAATAACTACACAAGACATCTTACCTAACAATGACAATATTAAACTAACTTGTATTAGATGTTCATGGTATAAGAATAATGACGTACATAGAAAACAATGATGTAAACAATCAAGCCTTCTTCCATTTATTGCAATTGCCAATAGAAAATCATGAACAAAGCACAAAAAATATATATTCCAATGTATAAAAAATTTCCCTCCATGGTTACAAGTCCCAAAACCTTCCACTTAATGGTGTAGTTACATTGGTAAATAGATATATACTATATACAAGAACATGGTGTTAACTATGCTTTAATCCTGGTTCCTGTTAATGGCATAGCCAAACAACTTAAAGCAAGTAGCTATATGTCCACAATTAAACTTCGGGACCAGATGCAAACATGGATACAAGACCTCTAAACACTTGAGCTGAAAGTTGGTGTGCCTGAAAAATCTCTCCATCAACATTCCATACACTCTCATCGCCCGAAGAAGTAAAAGTAAATGCAGGAGTCTGCAAAAGCTAGACAAAATTAATAAATTATCCATGGTCATGCTTGGAGATGGTGTGGATTAGGGAAAAACCAACCTTGTGATGTTCAACAAACTTAAAATTCAAGGGGCTTCCCCCTCTTCTTGTAAGTTGAGTCAGATGCCTGCATCATTTTGTAAAGGAAACAAAAAAGGATATTGTTACTAAATGTGTAACCTATATTTGATTTCTGTAGAAATAATGAGATAAACATTAAATACAATCATTTAAACTGTATAGCATATATGAGAGCAGAGCATATGAATTTTTAAAATAAAAAATGAAGGTTCCACAGAAAAGAGTATCACTAAACTTTTTCATGCTTCAGTCTTCACAAACTCGTCACATGGTTGTGTAAAAGATTATTATTCTAAGATTGCCAGAGACAGATTTCCAGAGGAGTTTTTAAGCAGTAGTGTGTATTACACTTTACCAAGTACAAATTCCCCACTAAAACCAGGTGCAAATCATTATATTAAATAGTCAATGAATTGCATGCATTTAATGTAAAATTATTTTTCAATTCAAAAATTCCATCAACTCAATTGAGCAGATCCTACATGTAAAAAAATTCCAAGGGTTCAAAAGATTGATGTGATATGGCATTGCAATGCAAGATTTCCAAACATAAGCTAGATAAAGATTTCTTTCTTCGTAGCAAAGAATAGATTCAAACTTTACAACATATTTACTGACTTTGATAATTTCACATGCACAATGTAGAAAGAAAACAGGTGGTGTTTACCATAAATAAGATGCATGGGGACAGTCTCTGATCAATATAAGATGAAGAAAACCATCTGAAAGGTGTGCATCAGCCACCAATCCATCCGGTGCTTTTTCATTTCTGCAAGAGATTACAGCAGCTCCTACACTAAGAAAATGTCCTTTGGATCTTGCCCATCTTGTTTCTTCTGAATTCAAATGAGGCGTGAGGCTGCAAACTCCAACTGATGCATGATTTGGCTTTTCATTGCAAACTTTGCAATTAGTTCGGCAGATACGTCTTTCTGATATGTGTGAAGACCTTATTGCCCGTATCAAATTACCCTGATAATCTCTTTTGGAAGTTAAATTGATTTCATCTGATTCAACATCTAGGTATGCTATTTCTGCCTCATATGACCTGAAGATATGCATGCAAAGGCCAAATTAAATAAGTAAGATGTTAAGTGTCAATGATTGAACAAAAGAACAACCCTATTAGTTTGTGCATAAAAAAAAGTCAACTATTTCCACAAGAGGTCTTTAACCATTTTTTTAAGCTTATTTGATAAAAAGATTCATTCTATTCATAAAAGAGGAGATAGAAGTTGAAATAACAAGGATTGATTCTTTGATTCGTCCATGGAGTTGAATAACTCGTTATAGAAAAGTTTATGATCCAAATCAAAGGAATCAATAGAAAAAGTAACCGTCATGATACACCAACAAAAACCGATTTCATGGTTACAATCTTATATCCTAAGAGATAAGGAAACTGTGCATACTTCATCCAAGACAATGTTATGTCCCAAGAGTGCTTAAGGAAATAAGGCAAGTAATCCTAAGAGACAACCATAGACTCTAAATTATTCTAAAATACAATCAAGATCTTATTGGATATATTTCATGTATCCCAACTCATGGAACCTACGGGAAAAACAACATATATTTTATGAAAATGGCATTTCCAACTGTGGTTCAAAACAAAGAAAGAATACACATTACATAATTACCATATAACAGACAGAATAAGAGAATAAAGTAAGAAAAGTAGGGAATTCAAGAAAGGGATACTTAAGATTACCTGTGCTTTAAAAATACCATAGTTCCGGCATAATCATAACGTGTGGGACCCATCCAACGATACTTCTCACTCTCTGTGATGACATCACCATAAAATCCATACCTGATACCAATAATGTAGGATATATAGTATTACTAAATCTCTATGCAAGATGAATATGTACACGCCTCAATGAGTTTTAGATTGAAAACAGATTCTTGATTGGACAAGAAAAATATCAACTATTATATGCTAAAAAGTACGGCGTAATGGCGGAAAAGGCTTCACATTTTATATCTCCGTTCATAATATGAAACTAACCGTGAACATTGGCCAACTGAGTATGCAAATGATGCACATTTAAAGATGAATATAGACAAACCTTAATTAGTTATCAAAACAAAAATGTAATTCAAGGTTTAGCGGTACAATGAGGCTGGCAGATTAAATGTGCTTTTACTATATTCAGAAATGCTCTCCCCCAATTCTCTCAGCCAGTGGTCATGTGCAAGTAAATTCAAGACCCATCCCAAAATTATATTTATAAATTGATTGACATAAAAAAAGAGAAGACATAAAATATATTGGTCCTCTTTGAAAAAGAAAATTCAATGCAGTTACCAAGACACTAAACATATGTGGTTGAAGATCTCATATGGATTAGAGATATAACCACATTTAGTATACATGTCGGTACAAACCTCACCTTAAGATCTAGGTTTGTGAAGTTGACTTAAGTTCAAAGTCCACCTTTAAAGATATCTGAAAGGGAAAACTCCTTTGAAAATACCACAAACTTTACACTATGTAAAACCTAATCACTATGAGGGGAGCTTAAGACTTCAAAATAGGTTGAGGACCAAAACTCAAAGTATAGTTAGCAAGCTGAAATTCTAAAATTTTAAGGAATCAAACTAACAAAAGCTTGTCAATTTAATTTCTTCAACTACCAGACAGCAGTTGGTTGTCACCCTAAACAACAACAATTACAGGGAGCTAAAAACATTGGAAATGTTTGAATATGAAGCCAGAAGATATGCTTGAAACATAAAACATTTGCAACTAAAATAAGCTTTAATCAAGAGTTAGGATTGTCTTCTTTTGTATTTAAAGAACACATATAACAGAAGAATTACCCTGAAAAGGAAGCTGCATAGCGCACATTAGGTTCAACCTCAGATCTGGGAGTCATTTTCCAACGTACAACTTGAGCTATGTCAAGGTGCACCCTCTTACCAAGGACAATTTGCAATGCAGAAGTAATAGGATCCCGAGTTCCAGTTGTACTACAAAATACATAGTGTTGTATTCAGAGTTTCACATAGCCCATGTGAATTGTATCACAAAACTTTAAGGTTACACAGAAAATTATTGGCTACACAAATCTAAGGTGCGTATAATTTTCAAATATATATATATATATATATATTAGAACTTTATAAAAAATCTAGAATATCTTTAGTGTATCTTAGACTATTTTAGAATATATCAAAGATCTTTAGAATATATTGAGGAATAAACTAGTTATCTAATTAATGTATAAAATTGTTCCCTAATTTTATTATTACCTGATTTACCACCTTTATTCAGGATTAGTAGTTTTATTGTAACGAGGCTTGTAATAGCAATACTACACTAGTACTTGTGTTATGTAGCAGTTAGTTATGATAGGTTACTTACCCATTGGTTAGATAGAAGTTGCCTATAAATAACTAAGAGGGAGCAGGTCGTCTTGGGAATTCTTTGGGACAGAACCAGGTCACTCAAATAGTAGGAGTGTAACACGGTTTCCCATCAATAAAGATAATTTCCATCTACAATCTGATCTAGGTTCTATCAACTCTACCTAATTATTATATTAGAATATAAAGGACCACAATCCTACAACAAGATGTAGTGACTAGTACAGTACAATACCATATCAATCTAACATCACTAAATTTTACAATCTCATCAGTATGCAACTTCTATTTATGGATAGATCATCATATAACATCAATATGTTCTTACAGGCATTATGAATAGTTATGGAGGCATCTTTATTTGCAGCAAATCAGAGAAAGATAGCACTGATGGAATTAAGTCTATAGTAAGGTTAATTTAATGTCTACATTCAATGTATGAACTATGTAGTAAGTAGTCAATGAACTATAGGAAATAGTCAATCCCTTAGATTTGATTATCATGGTTAAACTTCCTAGATTATAGCTGGTATATATTGATATATATGCTGCTCCTGTGACTGACTGAGGAACTAGTTTTGCGATTGTCTCCATTTTTTCCCTTTCAACATGGTAACTAGTGCTTTAGTGAGGTAACCCAAAATGAAAGAAAAACATGGATACCCTTAGATCCATCATCCTCTAATAAAAAAATTGTCCAGTTTCAATGCATGTAGTGCATAGGCAATCCTTTAATTTAGTGACCATAATTAAGCCTCCTTGATTATAGATTGTATTTATTCTATGACAAATAATGTATGTTCAGCTCCTCGTGTGAGATTGTGACCCTTAATTTCCAAATCCAACTGTTAGAAAATATTTGTAACAATTAGAAGTAATTTATGCAAAACAAGGCAAATGAAATTTTGATAGAAGATATTGCAAATTGGTTTAGTTTTTTATGCATGAAAATCAAAGCAAGATAATTCTGCATAAATATATTATTTAAATTGATATTAGATATGACATATATATCATCTCTAGTGCAGAATGGAAATTACGAGGGAAAAAGGTTACCAGATTACAATGGCATCAGTTGAACCTGCAGGAATAATCCCAAATCTAAACCATTCATTGGGAACGGGAAATTCAGCAGCCTTATCTTCGGAACCTTCAAAAGCCACAAAATAACCAAGCATTAAATGTCATTTCTTTTTTTTTTTCCTTTTCTGTTAATAGTGGCTATGTGCTTCTATAAAGTAAAGTAGACATGTAAAGGAGGGGAAATGGTGGTTGCAGAAACTAACACCTCACAGTAGTCACTGATGTATGGAAAAACTAATATGTTAACTAATAGTAATGATACAATGCAATTAATGAAGATTTGGAATGATGACAATAACTAATCCAGCACTGACGCTGACATTATTAGGAGTTGATGTACCATTGGAAACATTAGGGTCTTAGAAAGTAGTTGAATGCTTATTTACTGTCTTTGTAAATATAAATTGCATTTAATTTTTCCTGTGTATAAATACAAATATGCTATGGACAAATCAGTCAAGCAATTCACAAGTTACTTTCTTAATTTATCCTTGAGTCTCTAGCATCTATTTTCATGTTTCCCTACTCATTTCAGTTTCAAAGGCGATAACCAAAACAATATGTACATGAACGAGTCAGCAATTGATCACAATTACAGAGTGTCTGTTTGGGAAGTAATGGTGTACAGAAAAATTAAACTTACTCAGATTTGAGATTCTGGATCCAAATTGTTTTGGACTAGAAATCAGAGGAAACTGGTCTTCCATTTTACTTGAAGTCTCGGCAACAATTTCATCTCCGTCATGAACTAAGGAATCACCATTATCTTTAACCCCATGAACAAAATCTGAAGGAGTTGGTGGGTAGGGAGCTTTAAACCTGGGAGAAAGAAACCCATTAAGGATTTCATTGAAAAATCCATCACCACCCTGGAACCACCACAGTTAGAACAATACAATTTAAAAACTGAGGTAAACCATTTGAAAGCAACAAGTTGAAAAGTGATTAAATGGATGCATCTAAACTATAAGGTTTGAAGCTTGATAAACATAAAATCTCATGAACATATAAAAAGAATGGTTGAGGAATTAGATCATAACAAGAATATGCATGAGGTTCTTGGATATTGTAATCTAGTGCAAGGCCTTATAATAAATATCAAATGCAAATGCCAATCTTGATATTGCACAAGCTGGTCATATCAAAGGCATCTCGTGACACTATCATTTGGTAGAGTATATTAGATCAGAAAGCTAAGTTTTTCATATTCATTTATGGTTCCAGAGCTTAGACAAGTTTTATTCAATTGTTGAGGTAAGATGAAAACTGAAAAGTGACTGAACTGGATGAAGACAGAAGAAAGTGGACAAAATAAATGAAGAGAAGTGATGGAAATGTGTATTATTCTCTAGTACAACTCGCATAATTGAGCCAGAGATGAGGAACAGTATTACTTAGAGAATTTGAGTGACCCTGACCTCACCCCATTTTCTACAAGTCCAATCCAATACTTTCAAACGACAAGATATATTTATTTGTAAACATCTCTTGTTTATAGGTAATATGGCTTAATTCTTTCTCAATCTCAGCCCAATAACAAATAAATTTTAACCACTAACTCCCTCACTAACGGATTAACTATTAGAAACCTAACAAAGAACAAACTTCAAACATCAGAGATTAGATCCTCTTTAAATAGGGAAATATCTACATCTAACAATCAAGGATTGTATCCCTTATTACTCTTTAATTTGTTTGCATATTTAGTACTCTTGATCATTATAAATAGAGAATCCCTTGTGTTCTAACACATTCTCTAAATCCTACATTGTATAAGAGCAAATAGTTTATTTCAATTTTGTTAAAGAGAAAGTGCTCTCAAAGAAATCATTATTGATTTTGTCAGCTTCAGACCAATTGGCTGACTTGTTCACCAATTCTATCAAAGGTTCTCATGTTGACAACATTGTAATAAGTTTGACTCATATGATATATGCTCCAGCTAGAGAGTGTTAATGATATGATTAGATCCTCTGTAAATAGGGAAATATGTATCGCTAACGATCAAGGATTGTATCCCTTGTTACTCTTTATATTGTTTACATATTTTGTATTCTTGACATAATGGAGGTAAGTGTGGCTAACAATCAAGAATTGACCCACATTAGGATATTATGTCCTTAATGGAGGTAATATGAATTCATTGAAGAGGAAGAAGCAAAATTTTATTGCCAAATCCAATGCAGAGAATGAGTACCAAGGTACAGCTCTCACTACATGTGAGCTAATATGCCTAAAACATCAACTCCAAGAATTGTGTTTCTGTGAAGAAGACTCAATGAATCTCATTTGTAATAAACCAAGCAACCCTGCACATTGCTTCCAATGCAATCTTTCATGAGCAGACTAAGCATATTGAGATTTATTTCAATTTTAATGAGAAGGTTATATTTGGAGAAATTACTAGTTCATTTGCTAGTTCTACTAAGAGCAGTCAACAGATATTTTCACCATGTCTCTTCAAGGACTGAAAATAGCAAACATATATTGCAAGCTTGATGCATCCAGCCAATGTGCTCCAAGTTAAGGGGAAGTGTTGAGTTATTACGTAGATTATAGAGATGTATTAAAAGATGACACAAGTATTAATTAATTGACATTGTTCCTATTACATTAGATTTGATTTGTATTTATGTAAATAACATTTTTAGGAGAGATGTACCTTAGGTGATTATGATCATATTTCTAGTATTATTGTGCCTTTAGATTGACCTCCATTCATGTCCTATGCATAGTTTAATCAATCATAAATTTACAAATTTTTCAATCATTTCCTCTAGTCTTAACTATATCATAATGAGATTTATCAGCATAGTGTAATAAAGTATCACACAATTATTTATGGTCCAGTTCTACCAGAATGTAAAGAAGGGAGTTAAGTTCTTACAACAGCTACAACACCATCATATGAGTTAAGCTCCACATTTGTTATAGAAGACATCACATCAAATGCCTCTCCTGCTCTCTCTGTCACAATCACCTAGCAAAGAAAAGTAAACTTATTACCAGAATACAGATTAATAACTAGTTTGATTATCTGTTACCACTAAATATTATCACAAAGCTAAGTTCTCCTTCTTTAGTTTGCAGTATCCAGAGCAAACAAAAACAGTTGTGATGTGAATAGATTTATGTTAGACGCATATACTTGCAGGTTGGGTGGTAACTAAGCTAGGCAAAATTAAAAGACAATCACCTCAACGTAATGCAATCAAAATATATCAATCTTCCTTGTGCTTAAACAGATAGAACGCAAGTCAGTAACATCATTTGAAGAAACAAATGCAACAACATTGATCATTACTTCATTCTCCCCTGACCTCCAATATATTATTACATATTCTCATCTAATAAATTTATTTTTGTTGATTATCAACAAAATCATGTCATTTTTTGTTATGGACAAAACTTACGTATTGGACTTTATACATAAATTTGGAGTTTCACCTTGGCAATTTACATTTTATTAAACACATTATATATTTTAAAAATGAAACTCCAAATTTAATGGGACAAAAGCACCAACTGTGCCTATAGTACACTTTATAAGTTTTGTCTTTATGCTATTTATATTATTAATTATTAAATATACATATCAGATCAGACTCCATTTAATCAAGCATCAAAATTAACCATGTTCTTAATCAATATCTACCATATACATATACTTATTTTTCTAAACATACATAAAATGCAATTATAAGTCAACTTTTAAAAGAACAAGCTCAAATAGATCACTGGTTGTTTTATTTGTTCATTTCACCAGTCTACACTGTAGATTAACCGGCCAAAGCAAGCACAACAAAAGAGCAACATATTATTTTAAAAATGAATCTAAAATTAGAAAACTCATCCTAGTGAACTTCCAAAAATTATTAAAAAAAAATCCATAAGTTAACAGCATGAAATTAATGGAAATGGGTTTTATCTATTTCTGTAACAGTGGAGCACAGTCCAAAAAATTATTTCAAAAGCTATTGCGCAAAGAGTTCATAGCCCATTAGAAGACTTGGATAGGAGTTAAGCATACATAAACATGTTATTGAAAGTTTATCAGGAGTTATCCATTTAGGATATCGTCAGAGATTCTAAAGTTTCACCTTTGTTTCTACTCTAGCGCGAGAGAATATAGGAGCTACAGCTTCCCAGGTTCTACAGCCATTACCTTTACCGCTCCTTGGATGAACAAAAACCTAGTGAATCAGAAATTATATCTGGGAAAAGTTCATTTTAATTAATCAATAAAAGTAAAATGCAAAATTGTAAATCTTTGACCAATAATAGAGCATACCAAAAGATTCTTTGGTCTTCCAACTTCCTGTTTCAAAGAAGCATTAAGTTGATTAACCCACTTCCGACACACTTGCAAATTTGTATGACCAAAAGTATAATCAGCCAGGATACACTGAGAAGGTTGATTCTTGCTCCTTATAAAACCATGCACAGTAAAGCGGTACATCTGCATAATTGTAAGGTAAATAGAATGAAACAGTACAAACCTCTAAAGAATAAAAAATTGCATAATCATGGACAAGAACAAGAGCAGACCTGTATGTCTTGACCCAAAAGTAGACATTCACTAGCAGGAGGGAGACTCGATATGTAAATTGAACCATGACCGTTTAACTCAACAGCATATATCTCAGAAAGTTTGATCTCAGTAGCAGCCTTAGGAAAATATTTAACACGTAAACAAGTTGAAACATCCTGATTTGTTGAACGTATAAGAAAAAATAGTATTAGAAACTATGTGCTCAATTTAGTAATTACAGTTTAAAAACTACCCATTGCTCATATCAGATGATATTGTAGCAACTAATCATAAATATATATATATATATATATATATAGACACATACACACATATGTGTTTGAGAGTAAAAATGAAAAAATAAAACATAAACAAGCCACAACAGGGATGATATGCTAGAAAGAAATTTAAACACAAGGTAAGCTCTGCCATTATTAATTTAGATATGAAAAATGATTGAAAAACTACTTTTATAAGGAAATACATTGTTGTTAGTCCACAATGGTAATATTTCCTTCTATTCTGCAGCAAAGAGTGTGGCCTTTGGCTGTAGTAGAAATTTACCCACGATCAAATCTAATAAAATGTGACTATAAAGCTGTCCTGTTTTATATTATATGCCAAACTCGACGTCAGTTGTTCAATTTCAATGAGAATTACACATTATAATTTGTTTATGACTACGTATGAATCTTTGTGAGCATTTGCCTATTTATTGATATTACTACCCACAAGGAATGTATATGTTCCGTCATTTGTTATAGATTAAGGTCTCCGTTTGCATCAGAGAAAGACAAATGTACTTTCCTGATTTTGAGCATGTTCATGGTTGTTTTGTTCAAATGTTGATAGGAACCCAATTCAGTATAGGTAGAAATTTGTATTGTAGATTGAAAAATAACTTTGACAAGAGAGAAACCCCTACAATACGAGGACATAGTTCCTTAGAGAAACTATTTCTCTACTTGATAAAACAATCCAAAATTCCTCCCCATATACATTTCACATTACTTTGTATGTAACCTATTGGAAATCTCACATCAACTAGAGATAAGGTTAATATAAAATATATAAGTGGGTACAAACCTTATCTTACAAGTCAATTTTGTGGGATTGAGTTAGGCTTAAAGTCTACTTCTTAACATGGTATCAGAGTTATGGGTTAGAGCCTATCCTAGCGAGATTTGTGTTTGTTGGACATATCATTCCACTCGCTATCGAACCACCCATGAGTGTCTAGTCTTACATTCGAGATGTATATACCTCGACATGACAGCGACGTGTTAGAAGTCTCACATCAACTAGAGATAAGGTCAATTTAGAATATAAAAGTGGTTGTAAAGCTCACCTTACAAGCCGATTTTGTGGGGATGAGTTAGGCTTAAAGTCCACTTCTTAACATGGTATCACAGCCATTGTTAGAGCCTATCCTAACAAGGTTTGTTGGGTATATGGTTTCACCCACTATCAGACCACCCATTAATGTCAAGTCTCACACTCGAGATGTATAATCTCAGCGTGAACCACATCTCCCCCCTTCTGTCTCTATAACCAATTTTTCCCTCCTTCTCTATTTTCCACCTAAGGTAAATGGAGTGGGCACTGAATATATGGGCTTGCAGGTACCCCATAAGAGGTTGTCATGATTCAAAGGAAATTAGAAACATATCAATGCCACCTCCCCTTTAAATTCTACCATGCCCTCAAGAAAGAGGAAGGAAATTGTAATGTAATACTTGTTGCCACTTACCAACCCTCTTGAGAAGGAAAAGTGACACTGCTTGAAAATATGTTTCCTCTCAAGAAGCTTATTCAACTGGTCAAGCCTTCCAGGAGATGAGCTATTCAATAATTGTTGTTCCATTATCCTTGAGGCAGAAAGGGGGATGTGCCTCCTTCACTACATTTGCTTCTTCCCATGTAGCCTCTTCCATTGCTTGAAACTTCCAAAGGATAAGCCACTCAATCACTTTTTTCCCATTATAGTTACTCCCTTTGCATGCACCTACTATTTCATTAGACTTCACAATTTTGTCATGTTTACTCAATTATGCAGCCAGAGAAAGGATTTTCCAAATGTATACATCATGTAACTCTATTTTGTGAATCCTTCCATGTAAACCAAATCCAAACATCAGCCCATGAATTTTGGTTTCAATAATCTTTGAGTTAACATAAAAAACTAATGCTTCAACTATAGAGGCTTTCTCCAACATAGATTCGCCAAATTGATAATTGGTGATGAAACCAAAAGCGTCAGTATACTTTCAAAGCTTATAAAAATTCCCAAATCCGTAACATTCTATACTCTCCATTCAGTAACTAGGATGAATTTAAAACCTTCACCCAATTTCAAATTAAATGCACTAGAGCCCAAGTACAACATATTAGCAATATTTTAATTCACCAAGGTTGGTTTTGAATAAATGGTGCACTTGTTGAAGAATAAGATGGTTTTTTCAAAGTGAGTGATACTCTACCAATACCACTACAACTCTTAGATGCACCATAGCAATTTGATTGCCCATGCAATAGCTTCCAAGACAATGGATTGTTCGTTGTATGCTGCACTATTTCTCATAGAAAAACCATTTAAATGACTAAAGAAATGAAACAAGACACGTGACTCAATTAAGTTGCCAATTATGTCATCGCAAAACACAATTGTGTTTGGATGTATGTGGTTAATAATTGCCAAAATCAGCTTAACAGATCCCTCTCTCCACCAGGTCTTGACCCACTGCCAAGTAATACCTGCCATTTGTTCAAGCTTCACTGATGGGGTCTTGTGCACCACAACAATATTTTAGGCCTTTCGCAGCTCATCCACTCTTCCAAAACCGTAAATGTGGATGCACTTGGTTGGAATTAGATTGACCTTTTTGCATGAGTATCCCGAAAGTATGGGACTTGACCTTTTAATTTAAGAAACCTACCCACTCTACAAAATACCAGTTTTGTACCCCTTTGTACTTGGGCTAACCCGATTTGTCCCAATTCATCCCAAACCCTTGCTCTTGCCAAAATTTTGGTGCTATCACGTAATGACACAATAGCACACATCTTCTCTTTCCCCTCCACCACCGAGTGGTGTCTTCCACCATATCAACACCACAATTTCATGTATCTATTAGTGGGTTCAAGTTGTCCACAGTATCAAGCAACCAGAGTGTAAGTTGAGATCACCTTGATGACCACCCACTAACCACCATGAGAACCAATTCGCAATTTAGTTGTGACTTGTTTTCCCAACATTGTCTCCTCTTGTTGATCTAGCTTTACCTTCATTTCTTGTTTTCTGACAATCTACCCAATGGACTCGTCTCACCACCACTCGTTTTTGCACAAGAATGGGACTCGTCATTTCGACCCCCAAAGCCATTAGCATGGTTTTCTTCCTCTTCATTTCACCAGGAGTATTTAAGTTGATATCAGCTTCATCTATAGTTAATCCGCAAAACTACAACTGGCATTCTCTGGAGTTTCTAATCATAGTGACAGAAAATGACTCCCAATCTGCATCGAGATCACATTAGCACCATGACTGAACCACCAAAGCATGGCTTACTGCACCTCATACTCATGGATTCCCATTGCAGCTTATCCCATAGTAGAATTTCTTGATCCCCAAAGAACCTTTCAACACTACCGATCCACCCAATAGAATCCATTCCCACAAAGTCCGGCAGCTCCACGACTCACATGTTCTCCATCTCCAGAAACACTAGGTCTCTCTTGAGCAATCCAACACATTGGACCAATTGATAGGGACCCAATTCAGTATAGGAAAATTTGTATCATAGACTGAAAAATAAAACTATTACAGAAGAGAACCCCCTATAATCCCAGAGCATTAATTCTTCAGAGAAAACTTCTCTGCCTAATAACAAAAGACAACCCAAAATTATTCCCTACATACCTCTCGCATTCCTCTTTATATAACCTGATTTCTCCTCTACTCTCTCTATTACTATAACTCTAGTGGGCCATGAGCCTTTGGGCATGCTGGTACCCCACACTGGCTTGTCCTGATTCCATAGAAATTGGAAACCTATCACTATCACACTTTGTCTTGCATAAAGAGCTGTAAGAAACCTGGTCATGAAAATTTGTTTATGTGTTGTCTTGAACATAGGTGATCTTAAACTCACTGTTATCAAAACAAATTTTGGATGCTGCACTTCGCCCCTCCTAGTATTATCCTGTAGCATGAAATGATGAAATGACTCCCTTAGTGGTTCCTACAACTTCATGAGAGTTTAACTCAAACTTGCGTTCCATTAAAACAGCCAACAAATCCATCCCTTACCCCCAAATTTGGCTCCTCACTCAAGCTCTACCATCAAAGCTCAGACCCCATTCAATGAATACATTTTATCAAACACAACAACTACATCAAACACGGTCACGAAAATTCAGAGTCAAAACCAATATTTCAACCGCAGTTCCCAACATGTGGTACGGGTGCTGCTACAAGATACCTATAGCAACACATGGTTCGTCAATTTTTACATAATTATTACAAGAATTTTCAAAGAAAACCTGGTATGTGGTACCACGAATTCAATACACATGATTATTGATAGAATTCTGTAACTACGATTCAACATAATCTAAATAAGGGCGAGATCAATCATCAAACCCATCTGACAAAAATCACAATACAAGCCAGAAATTTTCACAAACATGTTGAAAGCAATTAAATGGACTTACATTATCCAAGGATCCCACCAACTTCCAATTCAATCGGTCTGAGTGGAAGGTGACAGTGACCTCCCCAACGTGATCCAACAAAAAGGTGGAGCTCAAAACCGAAGCTTCACCATCAAAAAGTGAAGTTGTGAGAGACGTGTCCCCCACATCACAATCGTTTCCTTCTCTCTCCATTCACGACGGAAGAAGAGTCAAGGAAACGAGTTGATCTATGTTTACCCGAAAATTAAAATTTAAAAGTTCTGGAAAAGGTTGAAAACTTTCAACCAGGTAAAAAAGGCTCGAATTTGTAGCGTTTGGAAAGTGCAAGGAAACTGCAGAGGAAAATCTTTTATTATGGTTTCGTTTGTGTTCTGTTTTTTCCCAACGCACCTTGTGAGGGGCAAAACCATTGACTCGATTTAGCGCAAGCAAGCGATTGACCACAAATTTTGACACCAAAATTTAACTGAATATTCTTTTTCCAAAGATTGCATACAAACCGTGAATACTTATTATTATTTTTTTCTTAATTATTTTTGTTTTCATAAAAAAATTCAAAAATCAAATTTAATATTTCAGTAAATACTTTAACCAACTTCATTATTTAACATTGGAATCGAGATTAATTTAGTCCTAGAAAAAGCATATTTATCTTAGGTTTTAAGATTGGTATACTTTTGAGTTTCGTGGAATTATTTTGTCATTAAAAGATCAAACTATCAATAAATAAAAAAGAAATTATTTTAATATTAACTTATGATATTATAAACTAATTTGTTTAATTGTAAATACAATTTTTCTAGATTTCTAAATATCAATAATGAATTATTAAAATGATATTTTGACATACTTTTTTAACTTACTTTTTATCATAAGTCGAATCACTTATAATTAAAACTTAATTGAGTCATTTATAATAAAGTAAAACCATAAGTCTCAAATATTTTATTTCATCATTGAAATTCAAAACTAATTTTAAAGTAAAACATCAAATTAATGCAAACATGTTTCTTTAGCAAAATTTTTCGACAATTAGCCCTTCACTTTGTCTTTATCTCATGCCATCATCACCTAAAATAATATTTGGTCTCGTGTGACAAGTCACACAACTATTGCCAAACACAAATAAAAAAGATGAGCTTAAAAATGAATAATCATGCATAAATAATAATATAGACACCTCACCTATAAAAACTTAACTAGTTTCTAATTCTTAAAGGCCTTTATACCATGAGGTACAAAGACAACCCTAGTCTCATAATCTATACGAGACTAACACATCCATATTAAATCAAAGTGGTAAATTGAAAATTGGGTTGAAATGTCATTATCTTTATTAAAAAGTAAAATACAAATTTTAAATCAAAGTTATCAAGAATTATTTGACCGTATATCAAAATGTATTATATAATGGAAAAGAAAAATGTGGAAATCACATTATGGAATTAAGAACATTGAAATAAAAATGTATAGGTGACTCGTATTATAAAAGAAAATAAACCATACTAAACATATGATAAATCATTTTACTAATTTAAATTGTTATTAATGGTAGTAATAAATATTTTTTTCTGCTAATATACTATTTATTTGAATTGATTACAAGAAATATCCTTGTAAGATATAAGATTAGAATGATTGAATCTTTTGAAATGATACATTAAGGAGATTCGACACTAAAGAATTATGAGCAAATCAGTTCAAAGACTGTCATATCACCTCAAACTTAAAACATTGCAAAATGTTTGAATTTTTCCGATATATTTTCTTCAACTTTTTTCCTTTTTATTCAAAGTAGATTCAAACTCACAAATTTTTTTGTTATGAATAATTAGGTAAAAACATTATAAATATTGTATTTGATATATCTAGCTATAGGTAAATGTCATATGATTTTGAGAATCTTAAGAGCTAGAAATAAAATTATGAAAGAGAAAGATATTTAAACCGATTAGGTATCTAGCAAGAGTAAAAAATTTTGTGTACTGTTGCAGCAAAAAATTGAATATTTTTACCGAAGACAAAAATTATAAAAACCTTTAACGTACAATAAAGAGTACACTGAAGCCAAAAAATCTTTCCCTTGGCCTTGAGGGTTAATTTCTTATTTATAGGCAAAACAGTTACAAATATCATAATCGACTGACCCAAAATATCTCATATAAAAAATATCTTAATAAAATATCAATTAGGCCCAAATTCCTAGGCTCATAGACTTTCATGAATCAGGTCGGGCCTTGAACGACTAGGACGGTACAATCTAGCTATAGGTAAATGTCATATGATTTTGAGAATCTTAAAAGCTAGAGATAAAATAATGAAAGAGAAAGATATTTAAAAAACTATAAATTATATATAAAAAAAACTATGTTGCTTTAATATGTCCATGTTACCCTAATAAACCTAAATCCTTTTGCTTTAGTATTATGACTCTAACTTAAGCAATTTTTCTCTCACTCATGTTATTCAAGTATCCTTCATTCTTACTCAAACTATAATTCTTCAAATAACTTTTGTTTAGGTTCATTCAAACCCATTTAGTGGATAATTTTTGTTTAAGTGAGTAGTACCTTAGATTAGAGCATTTCTTTTAACATGTTCTCTAGTTTCTTTATCTCTCAAAGATGGCAACATGTATTTCTACACCCATCACAAAAGGTTATTTCTTCCTCAATCTCACTACTCATAAGATTGGCGTGTCTCGTAACATTGTTTTTCATGAACATGATTTTCCTTACAAAAACATTTATAAATCACACAACTCTTTATCTCTTTTTGTTCCACATCATTACAATCACAATTATGATGACATGTTTCATGATCTCGACATTAATACATCCCCTCTTTTGAATAATTCATCCAATACAACTGATGTTACTCCTACTAAACATGCTACCTCGTCCACTACTCCCCATATTGATAAATCTAACAATGAAACTTCTAGCGCCCCCGTCACTCTTCCAAGCAACACAAAAACTCCTAATTACATAAACACTTACTTGATCGTTGTTATGACCGTTTGGCAAAATTTACCATACAACTTTGTGCTGACGCATAAATGATATAATCAACAATTGAAGTCTTGTGAACATGGAAACCATTCGGTTATTGACTCCAAATATCATTTGATGTAGAATTGATCAGCATTGATCGTGACATTTGATTGTTGACTCCAAACATCATTTGATGTGGAATTAATCAACACTGACCGTGACATTCAACTGTCGACTGGGTGTGGTCACTGTTCGGTGTAGCCGACACCTCAACTAGCCATGACTTCAAACCTCAATTGTTAGATCAAAAGACAATCAACGATGTGGGACGTATGACATAATTTGAATGACGATCCATACTCCATAAATTTATTTGAGCGCCAATCGATTCAGATGAAGAATAGATCCCTACGTTACAACTTATATTTTCCAAACTTAGGGACCAGTGTTTAAACATATTAACGATGACAATTTTCTGCTTATGAAAATTTAAAACGGTGAAGAAATTCCCTAAGTAGCTTATGGTAAAATACTACGAATGAAAATTGTAGGATCAAGCTTGTAATTTGGAATGAATGTAGATAAACAAATGTTTAAATTTAAAGTTACTCTTATATATATTTATTTAATTTACTCTTACATTGATAATTTTTTTACCTTACATATTTGATAATTTGATAAATATATACATTATAAAGTAATTAAATATTACTTTCTCTCCAAGCCAGAATTCCATCTCCATAACCCATCGAGCTAATCTAAGAAAGAGGAAAACCCACCAAAAACCCTAAACCCTTCTTCTCTGTAATGGGTAGCAGCCAAGCCGCAGTCTCGTTCCTCACTAACCTCGCCCGCTCGGCCTTCGGCCTGGGCGCGGCGGCCACCGCCCTCTCCTCCTCCCTGTACACCGTCGACGGCGGCCAGCGCGCTGTCCTCTTCGACCGGTTCCGGGGCATTCTCGACGACACCGTCGGCGAGGGAACCCATTTTCTCATCCCGTGGGTTCAGAAACCCTACATTTTCGACATCCGCACGCGCCCTCACACCTTCTCCTCCATCTCCGGCACCAAAGATCTTCAGATGGTCAACCTCACACTCCGCGTCCTCTCCCGTCCTGAAATCGGCAAGCTCCCCGTCATTGTCAAGAACCTGGGTCTTGAGTACGATGAGAAGGTTCTTCCGTCCATCGGCAACGAGGTTCTCAAGGCCGTCGTCGCGCAGTTCAACGCCGATCAACTCCTCACGGACCGTTCTCAGGTATCCGCTCTTGTCCGCGACAGTCTCATTCGCCGCGCGAAGGATTTCAACATTGTTCTCGATGACGTCGCCATCACGCACCTCTCCTACGGCAGCGAGTTCTCGCGCGCGGTGGAGCAGAAGCAGGTGGCGCAGCAGGAGGCGGAGCGGTCCAAGTTCGTTGTGATGAAGGCGGAGCAGGAGCGGCGGGCCGCGATTATCCGTGCCGAGGGAGAGAGTGACGCGGCGAAGCTGATCTCCGACGCTACTGCCTCAGCCGGAATGGGGCTGATTGAACTCAGGAGGATTGAAGCCTCCAGGGAAATAGCCTCCACGCTGGCGAAGTCGCCAAATGTTTCGTACCTACCTGGTGGACAGAACTTGATGATGGCTCTTAATGCTTCCCGTTGATCTTGATAATGGTAATCACATTGTTGTTGATTTGTTTGCATTTGGATTGTCATATATGGTAATTTCATGTCTGATAGTGTGTAGATTCAATACTTTGATAAAGAAAGTAACAGAACCTATTGATTTAGGTAGCATTTCTCTTTTTTGATTGGGAACCCTTAAGTGAATAATCTTGTATTGATGATCTGGTTTCTTATGTAGTCATTGAGTTTATATCCATTTATCTTTTTCAAGTTTTAACAGAGATTATTGGGAATGTTGTCTTATACAGGGTTCATCCTTGTTCGACAAGGAACTCTTATTATTATTAGTAGAGTATAATTGAATGTTCTCTTTGTTAGAGTATAATTCAGTGCTGATCTTATCAATAGAGTAGACTTTTTTGTTTTGTAGTTTCAACATTAAATTTCTCTTACAAATAGGTTGCAAGTTGGATATCTTGTCTAAAGAATTTCCTTGAGGAACCTTAACCTTTCAACACAAGCATTTGAGTGCTAAATTGTTTACAGACACTGGCACACTTTTGCATACATTACCACACTCTATCATCCATTAACATTGGAACCCATTTCCATACCTATTTTACTTTTTCTTTCATCTAGATCCTTATGAACAAGGAAAATTATGTTCCGACAAAGTTTTATTAACAAACTTTTGATAAATTACACGTGGCAATCCTTTAATGGATGAAATAAATGTTTGATATGACTTGGAAAGAGAAGAAAAATGTTTGGTGTGTGTTAAAAAGCAAACTTTTGTTAAAAAAAAAAGTTTGTCAAAGAAAGAATCATAGTCCTATGAACAATCCGCTGGGATGCATGGGCTAACACTGTTCATTCAGCTCTATTAAGTTAGTTGGGTTCCATTTTCATCTTAACTTTAAATCATTGGCATTTAACTGCTTCTACCTCTCCGCACAAAAGAAGTAGAAAGACCATGAAATTGTATTGTATACCCAGTTGTTTGTGGTTTTTGATTTGCAACTTTACATGTTGAGCAATCTTTTATAATTGCCTTAACACTCCTGCTTCTTCATTTCAGGGACATGCTTGGATCAATTTGGTTAGTTGTTCTTTTCTTAGAAATAGTTTTCTTGAGTTTTTACAGTAGACTTCATCTCATTTGAGGACAGTTCAATATAATACTCGTGTGTGGATAAAATGTGAGTCATCTCTGACTTTATCAGCAATTTACCAAAGTATTTCAATATATCCTGAGCATTTGGTTATGTTTCTTCTCTGAGTTTGGCCATTCTCGCTTGCAAATTATGTGATCAACAATGTGAAAGCTTATGATAGTTTAAAAGGAATATTGTGTATTTTAATGATTGGGATGTACCTGAAATTAAAAATGAATGTGAGAGAATAAATGTTTTCAAGAATTTCACTTTAATTTGTTTAATTTCTAGAATTAAATTGAAGATTTTAGGCAATTTCAAGGAATAAGTTTACAGTACTTCAAATAAAATATCTACTTAAATGAAATATTGAGAAGTGAAATGAATATTTGTTACATTTGATGGATGTATTAATTTTTACAATAGTTATTTTAAAAGTCATAAAATTGTGAAAAATAAGATTTTACATATTTAATGCATGATTTTTTTTTCCCTTTCTTGGTGGGGTGAGTGTAAAAACAAATAAGATAAAAATAGTTAGAGTTGATTGGAATGAAAAAATAGGAAAAGATTTGAAAAGTAATATTCTTACCAATTTTCTTTTATTACTCTGTAATTCTTTTTTTCTTCAGTTCAATATTTGCCATTTTCACGTATTTTTGTTATTTTTAAATTTCAATCTTTTATACTATTTTATTTTCCTCATTTTGACTAAACAAACAAATCCATAAAGAGTGAAAATGAGACAGCATTCTTTGCTTTATTTTAAAATTATTCAAATAATCTTATGCGTTTGTTTGGAATACTTTCTCTACAATCATTTCCAGAAAAAAATAAATACAAATCTTTAACTAAATATTTTGAAGTTTTAATTTCAACCATTTCTACCCGTTTAATGCTTACAACTAAGTAGTAAAATTGTAGTTATGAAATAAACTAATGCTAACTTTTTTAAGTTGAAAGAAAACTAAGGAACATTGACATGGTATTGCATGAAGAAACTCAAAAAATAAAAATGTCTTGGAGAAATACTTGAGTAGCCCTCCTTGGACAACCTCTTTTTTGTGTGTGCCACACCATCCTTAAAATCGCTGCCTACACTCATAACAAGACAAGCAAACATCCTTTTTAATTAGCTCTATTTTTTTTAAAAAAATTTGATGAGAAAGTTCTAAAACGTCCTACCAAAAACTACTTTTGTGTGTGTATTTTGTCCTTGCTAAGTTGTTGATTTTGTTGCATCTACGTTAAAAATGAAAGATTAAGAACATAAACAATACTAAAAAAAATGCATTTAATGTGTAAAAGAAGGGACAAATCAAGAGTTAATGAACATATATGTATGGAATTCTGTTAAGCTTTTCTCCAAAAGTTACTAATGGAAACAATATGCAATCTCATTTATGTTTGAACTTATGCATATGTATACCGTCAAAATATTTTGACTTTGATATATTAAAAAAAATTAATTTTTAATATATTTTAAAATATTAAAATATGTATATGTTAATGTACTTTGAAAACACAATAGAAATACAACATTAGAAGCACATTGTCCACTACCATCAACATCAATTGTTATAATGAATAGGGTGTCCTTAATATTTAAAACAGTGATAGTATCAAGAGAACAAAATGCCTCATATTTCTTATATGCTAAACTTACAAAATTGATATTTTGTTGATTTTTTCGCAAAATATATCAACTTGCTCTCAACAGTTATTTAATCTCAAGAAAATTGAAATATTTAAAATTTGTAATTTAAAACAAAACATATAATGTAAATACTTTATTTTAATTACTAATGAAAGAAAAATAAAGATAAAATATATGAAATTAAAAAAAATTATTAAGACCAAAAACAATTCAAATATATGAAACAAGTTGAAAATCGATTTTATTAACCTCTCGTTTACAATTTATGCTAAATCTTTATTTAGTATTCGTTATTAATCACTTAATTTGACAATTCTCTTATTTATTTTAATCCCAATTCTTTAAGCAAGAAATATTACGAAAATAGTTAGTAAATCTTACTCATATTCCTAAAAGTAAATGTTATTCGAGTTTTCACCTAAATTTTGTTAAGACAAGACTTTCCGACCAGTTAAAATTATAAAATAAATATTAGATTATCATGTACAAAATAAACATTAAAAATTAAGTAAAAATAACTAACTAAACAATCAATCTTACCGTAAAGGACACAAAAAATTACGAATCAGCTAGTTTTTTCTATAGAGATGTAGGCTTTTAGACATAGAGAAAAGAAAAGTCGTATATTTCACATTAAAGGAAACTGCACAACAACAGTTTATATATAGAAAAAAAAGGAGAAGTACTAGATACACTTAAAAAAAGAAAAACGGTAACGTTTTGATTTTGCTTAATCCCAACATGCCCCCTTAAGCCAAAATTAAAAAAATGTCAATCAAGTCTCTCAAATTCTTGAATTCTAACATGCTGCATTCCAAATCTAGACAATAAATCTCTTACATATTTTATTTGGTGCATTATGGTACCAACTTCCATGTTTTGAAACTCAGTACCAAGAAAGTATAATAGCTTTCCTAGATCATTCATCTCAAACTCATTATGCATTTGAGACTTAAATTTATTAATCAAATTTGTGTTGCTTCCAGTGACCAACATATCATCAATGTAGAGGCATACAAGGAGTTTTTCTTCCTTCCTTTCATAGATCCAGCATTTTACATATACACCTTGTTCAGATACGCATATTTCAAAATCGATTTTGAGTAGAATCGTGTCGATCCTGTGATTCCAAACTCTTGGAGCTTGCTTGAATCCATGCAAGACTTTGTTTAGCTTTTATACTTTGTGTTCTTGCCTCCTAATTTCAAAACCACGTGGCTGCACTACATAAATTTCCTCTTCGAGAATACCATTCAAGAAGCATATTTGACATCTAGTTGGTATAAAGACCAACTTTCATATCTGCAACAGCTACTATGATTCGTATTGTCTCCATTCTAGCCATTGGAGCATATATATCTCCATAATCTACTCCAACTTTCTGCAAAAAAACCCTTTGCTACAAGCCTTGCCTTGTACTGCACAATTTCTCCTTTAGGATTTACCTTCACCTTGTACACCCACTTTAATGTTATAGTTATCATATTTTGAGGCAGTTCAACAAGAGTCCAAGTCTGATTCCTCTCTATGGAATCAATTTCTTCCTTCATAGCTGTCAACCACTTCTCACTTTGTATAGCATCACTAAACTCAATAAACTCTGATTTAGCCATTAATGTAGAGTGCACAAAGTTACCTTTAGACGTGACTACTAAGACATTGAATACTTCATATTCTTTGAAGTGTGTAGGTGGCTGAATGACTCGATGTGGTCTCCTTGCTGGTTGACTAGAGGATTCATGCTGATCCGTGACACTTTCAACTCCTGCAAATTCATCATTCAACGAGATCGAAGATGTCACACCCTGTTCACTTTCTTGACCAACAAATTTCCACTACCATCAAGAGTTTTCATCAACCACAACATCTTTGCTGATTGATACCCTCCTAGTTACAGGGTCAAACAACTTGTAGCCCCTTTGTGGAGTGGTAACCAATCAGAGCCAAGGGTAGCCCTTTGTCATCCAATTTTCATCTCATGTGGTCTGACACATGTTGAAAGCATAAGGATTCGAAAATTCTCATGTTTGTAACATCTGGCTTTGTGTGCAGTCCAAGATTCTTCAGGGGTCACTTAAAGGAATATGCATAATAGCAGTTTATATACAGAGAAAAGGAGAAGTAGCAGATACACTTAAAAAAGGAAAAAATGGTACCATTTTGATTTTGCTTAAATCCTAACACTTTCAACATCTAACAATAAGATGGTTAGTTACCAATGACATTACAATTACACTAATTACTCTTTTTTCTCTCTAAAGTAGCCTCATTGTCAAACTTAGATTATCTACTATGTTTTTCTATGTCGATATTTTATTGTGTCTTCAAAATACACTCATGGACAATTATATTAATGTTTTAAAATATATTAATTCTTTTTAAATACTAACATCGATGTATTTTGAAAGGCACGATAACAAAATCTGGACTCCTCATTGTTTAGTGTAATAGTTATTAGGCCTAAAAAGCTCAATTTATAACATTTGATTTAGATTTTTTCATGCAACCAACTTTGAACCTTTTAGGTTTCCTATGTTTGTTTTTTAATTTGTTCACACAACCCTAATAAATCCCATTACCCTTTGTTTTAGTATTATGACTCACTTGTGCACTTTTTTCTCCCACTCACTTGTCTCTCAAGCATCATTTGTTCTTACTATAGTAATAATTTTCAAATAGTCTTTGTTTTTGTTCCCTCAAACCCATTTAATGGGTAATTTTCGCTTAAGCGAATAATTTTTTGCTTGAGCATTTTTTTAACACGTTCTTTAGTGTTTATCTCTCCCAAAGATGATAACATACATCTTCATAATCAACATGTATAAATTTTTTGTTTCATTATATATTCATATTTTTGCTTGTATTCACTCTTTTATTATTGTATAATTATTTAAATATTTATTTTACAAATATGAAAATCATAACGAATGAAATATCATATTATCATTTAATATGAGAATAATAAACATGTTTTTTTTTCTCCAATATTAAATATAAAAAATTAAATTATATTCTTATAAATATCAAACCAAAATATCTATTAACATTTAATAATTATAGGAAAAAAAGTAAACCCTAAAAATAAGTTATGAAATTAAGCACCGATAAAAAATTAATATAATTATTTTAGATATGTATGACCAGTCCTTGACCAATCCAAAAGTAAATATAATTTTCATCCTAAAAAGCAAGGCACTTCAGAGTAGACTTAATTCAAACAGATATTTTAGTTATTCAAAACTATTCAAGAAATTACATTATTCAATTCAATAATTATATTGCAGGAAGAAAATTGTGAAAGACCAGTAGTTACTTTAATTTCATACAAAATTACTATCTTCAACATTTGTAATTTGATATATTTTCTTTAGTTGGTACTTTTTTTTTCCGATTAATGTATCCATACCTCCAATTTAATTTATATAATATAAAAACATTTGTACATATCACTAACATAAATTGAGTGGCTTCTAACAAGTTACCAAAGACTCATACTTTCTCTGAATTTTCAAACATATCTTAAATCAAAAGAATAACTTAACTTTTATATATATATATATATATATATATATATATATATATATATTTATTTACTCTTATATCGATCAATTTATATTTTTTGTTTTATATACACACATTTTTAATAGAATGAAATAAATATAATTAGGGAGAGTCCACATAGTCCTAACACACATCTCCAATCACTTTATTTTATTTCATTAAGTTCGATAAGTATGGTTTATGTTGTTTAACCATAAGCTTTAAATAAATTAACATAAACACGGCTATTATGCCTTTTTTAAATAATATTATATTAATAAGATGTTATTAAATTAATATATAAAATAAAATTATATTTATTAAAAATAAAGTGAAATATATTAGAATATATGAAAGAATAATTGTTCATAAATAAAGAAGAAAACAAAAAATATAGATAGATAATTTTATAGAAAGTTTGTAAAAGTAACGGTCAATTTTTAAAAATTTAATAAATAATTATATTTAAAGGATAAAATTGGTATTTTGAAATATGGACACAAAAAAAGAAGTTTCTTTATATATTGTTATAGATATATTTTTAAGAGTTAAATATGTTTTTGATCCTTCAAGTTTCAGTGAAATTTAGAATTAGTCTCTTTACAAAATTTTTGACCAATTTAGTCATTCATCTTTAAAAATGCGTGAATTTAATATTTTTAACTAAATTTTATTAAGTTTATCTGAGGTTTCAAACGCATTTCATGATATAGTATTTGAATTATTTATACTGTTTGACACATTTTCACTTTAATGTTAACTCAAATATTATCATAAAATGCGTTTAAAATGTCAAAATAAACTTAATAAAATTTGGTAAGAAATACTAAATTTACGTATTTCTACGTATGAATAACTAAATTGATATAAAGTTTTGAAAAAAAAAATAATTTCACAATTCAGTAAGATTTGAAGGATAAAACAATGCTTAACCCTATTTTTAATTATGTTAATCGATATAAAGTTACAAAAAAATATATACAAAATATATATTAAAGTAAAGATAACCTCTTCTCCAAGGAAAAAAAATAAGTCTGGATTTTATTTCCAAACCCCATCAAACTAACAAAGAAAGACGAGCAAGATCCCAAAACCCCCCAAACTAACGAAGAAAATCGAGCAAACCAACCAAAACCCTAACCCCTTTCAGAAATGGGAAGCAGCCAAGCCGCCGTATCATTCCTCACTAACCTCGCCCGCTCCGCCTTCGGCCTGGGCGTGGCGGCCACCGCCCTCTCCTCCTCCCTGTACACCGTCGACGGCGGCCAGCGTGCCGTCCTCTTCGACCGTTTCCGAGGCATTCTCGACGACACGGTAGGCGAGGGAACCCATTTCCTCATCCCGTGGGTCCAGAAGCCTTACATCTTCGACATCCGCACGCGCCCTCACACCTTCTCCTCCATCTCCGGCACCAAAGATCTTCAGATGGTCAACCTCACACTCCGCGTCCTCTCCCGTCCTGAAATCGGCAAGCTCCCCGTCATTGTCAAGAACCTGGGTCTTGAGTACGATGAGAAGGTTCTTCCGTCCATCGGCAACGAGGTTCTCAAGGCCGTCGTCGCGCAGTTCAACGCCGATCAACTCCTCACGGACCGTTCTCAGGTATCCGCTCTTGTCCGCGACAGTCTCATTCGCCGCGCGAAGGATTTCAACATTGTTCTCGATGACGTCGCCATCACGCACCTCTCCTACGGCAGCGAGTTCTCGCGCGCGGTGGAGCAGAAGCAGGTGGCGCAGCAGGAGGCGGAGCGGTCCAAGTTCGTTGTGATGAAGGCGGAGCAGGAGCGGCGGGCCGCGATTATCCGTGCCGAGGGAGAGAGCGATGCGGCAAAGCTGATCTCCGACGCTACTGCCTCGGCCGGAATGGGGCTGATTGAACTGAGGAGGATTGAAGCGTCCAGGGAAATAGCCTCCACGCTGGCGAAGTCGCCCAATGTTTCGTACTTGCCTGGTGGACAGAACCTTCTCATGGCTCTTAATCGATGATCGTGACGATGATGATGGTAATACTGTTATATCAATTTATCTTTTTCAAGTTTTAACAGAGATTATTGGGACAATGGGAATGTATAGTTTATGGTTAGTAGAGTATAATTGAATGTTCTCTTCATTAGAGTATAATTTAGGGTTGATCTTATGAATAAGGTAGAGTTTCTATTTTGTAGATTCAGTATGAGATTTCTCTTACGAACATTAGTTAGGTTGCAACACAAACATTTGAGTGCTGAATTGTTTACATTTTGCATACATTACCACACCATTGGAACTCATTTCCATTCTTTTCTTTTACTGACATGATACAAAAACTGCTAGGATTCAGGGGCTAACACTGTTCATTCAGCTCTGTTGAGTTATTTGGGTTTCATTTTCATTTGAACTTCAAATTATTGGAATTGTTTAACTGCTTCTACCTCTCTTGCACAAAAGAAGGTGAAACACCATGAAATTGTATGTGCCTAACATTTTGTGCTTCATTTCAGGGCTTTTCTGCATCATTATAGGGCTTAATAATGCGGTGACATGACATGCTGAGATCAATTTGTTTTGTTGTTCTTTTTGGGAGTAGTTATCATATGAGTTTTTAGTGTGGACTCTATCTCATAATACTTGGATTGTGCTTAAATGTATGTTGTCTTGCCTATATTATTTACCACAGAAAGTATTTCAATGCATCTACCTCTTTGCTTCTGTTTCATTTCTCAATTTTGACCTTGTTGGCTTTTGTGAAAGTTTCTAACATTCTTTGTTAATCAATTTCATATTTTATGAAATACAAAATATTTTAACATGTTTTCATTCAGAAAAGTATTCTCAAAACATGTATACTAGTTTTAAATTATTTCAACTTTACAACCGTTTTTAAAATAATTTATTTCTTTTAAATTTTTATTTAAAAAAATAAAATATGTATTAAACTACTTATAAACATCAAATTTTAAATTGTTAGAAGGTGACATACACTTACAATGAAGATATACAACAAATGTTATACCTAACTCCCAGAAAGAAAACATATCCAACATAAATTTTAATGTATTTTAGATTATTGAAAATTATGGAGAGGATGAGTTCTTTAAATAACTAAATAACAGATCATCTGTGAGATAATTTGTTGATTTTATGAAAATTAAATGTTTTAGACGGTTTTCTTTTAACTTTTTATATTTAATATATGTATATACACATTATCTGTTAATTCTTTAAATCATTTATGAAATTTTGTTGTTATTTCTATACCTTGTACCTTTATTTTAGACAAAATTCCTTTAAATATTCCAATCAAATCATTACAAATATAACAAGATAATAATCAACCATTACAAATCATTATTTAGATGGACTTAATTAAAATTTAGTAATCAAATCCAGATTGATATATTTTTTAAATTATTTACGAATTTTTTACTTTCTACATAAAGAATCCTTTAAAGTTACAATATCTTTATTATATGAGAATAAAATTATTCCTTCGTTATCCGAAATATATATATATATATATATATATATATATATATATATATATATATATAAAATATAGTCTTGAGTTCGTATATTTATTTTAGTTTACGTTAATCTCTATAAATTTAAGCAATAAAAGTAGTAGTCTAAAAATGTACAATTAAAATTATGTGTAGCGACTAAAAGATAAACTTTTCACAAATATAAAAGTCAAATATATAATTAAAATAAGAAAGTATAATTAGAGGTGGCAATGCGGGCCGGCCCGTCCTGTTTAGGTCCGTCCCGCATAAGGCCCGCTCCGCCCCGCACATTTTATGCGGGCCGCATATTCTGGCCCGTCCCGCATATACGTTGGCCTGCGGGCCCGCAGGCTGGCCCGCTTTTTTTTATTTTTTTTTATTTTTTTTTATGATAAAACTTTCAATGTTTAAAAATTGGGAAACTTTAAGAAGTTCACAAAATTAAATAAAGACTTTGGGGAATTAGATGATAAATTGATAATTCAACATTTTCATCATATTCATACTATGACATTCAGTGGCGAAACTTCACCAAAAATTTTAGGGGGGCCAAATTTTATTTGTTATATATAAATTATTATTTTTAATTAAAAAAAAGTAATTTCTTACATCACTTTTTATTCAAAATATTCATTAACTTTTCAATCTTGTCGTAGTGCAATTTGATTTTGAAAATAATAAAGAAATGATGGTGAAAATTGAGATGGAAATAAAATGAGAGAAAGAGATGAAAACATGGAAGAGAAAAACCAAATAAAAAAATATAAAAAATTATAATAGAGAAAAAAAAATATGATTTTTAAATTTTAAAAAAAATCCAAAATAAATTAATATAAATAAGATAATAATATACAAATAAAGTAATAATATATAAATAAAATAACAATATATAAGTATTTTTTTAAAATATATAAAATAAAGTAAAATAAAAATCAATTAATGTAAATAAAATAATAATATATAAATATTATTTTTTAAATAACAAAAAAAGCAAAAATAGAAATGGTTGGGGGAGCCCTGGCTCCCCTATGTCACAACCTTGTTCCGCCTCTGAATAGATCCATTGAATTAGAGGATAAATTTTATGTTCTTCTTTTTAATCGGTTAAAAAGTCATTTTTAAAATAAATTAAAGACTAAATTTTTTTAAAGTTTGTAATTGAATTCAATTATATGACATATTAAAACAATTTTTAATAAATAAAAAAAAATATTAAAATATTTTTAATGTTAAAAATAATATAAAATGTTATAAACATAATTTAGAATAATTTATTTAATTTTTATTGATTATCTAAATTAACAAAAAATATATTTATAAAAAATAAATAATAAAATTTATTTGGTATGAAATTATATTTGACATTACTAATTTAATTTATACATTGAAATAGTTTACTTACGTTTCATACTTTTTTTTAATTGTATTCTTTGAAGTATAAAAATTTTGGTTTATTTGATATGGACATATTTTTTAATTTGATTTGTTAATAATATAGGTATATAGGTAATGGTTTTTATAAATTTGTTTTATTTTCTTCAAATTTTATAAAATTATATATTGTTAATATATTCTTAACTTTTAGATTTTTAGATGTTTATTAATATTTTTTTTTTAATTTTATTAATATATTAAAACTAAAATTACATATATTTATTTTTTAAAAATTAAAATTGCTAAATATAATAAACTAAATTATCTAAAAGATTTAAAATAAATAATATTTTCACACGTAAAAAAACATATCAAAATTTAAAGACATAATAAATTACAATCATTTTTTTAACTATTTTATTAAATAATTAACAAATATTTGAAAACAAAATTTTATTGAAAAATTTATTAACAAAATAGTTTAAGAGTAAAAGATAAATTTATGTACAAATTAAAAAACTATACATACAAATAGTTTTTCAAACAATAAACATGACTAAAATAAATATAATTAGCATAAAGTGATAATTTCTCATCCATTACTCTATGATCTTTTCAATAATAGTGGATGAAATTTTTTAACAATCCTTCTATTCCACACTTGTCATTCCCTTACATCACCCCCAAAAAGAACAACATGGTGCTCACCCTCTATTCCTTCCTCTCCATTCCCCTTGAACATTAAATATACTCAAAAGAACAAGGCCTAAACGTTAATTATATTTTTAATTCCTCAAGTATTAAGCAATTTTGGTTTTCATCCATCATATAACGTTTGTTCTATTTAGGTATGGTCTCTCATATTTTGAAATACTTGGAATTGGTCCTTAATATTGAACGTCGTTAGTTCTTTTTGACACATGACAAACAAATTATCACATCTGGAACTCGTTTTCAGTTTTATCTTAAGTTATAATAAACACGTGGTTTTAAACTTAAAATAAGTAATTTTTCAAAAAAACAAAAATAAATACTTTTTTTAAGGTTATATTACACATTATGTTCTATTTTTGTTAGTTTTGTTAATTTATTCTTAATGTTATTTTTTTTTTCAATTAAGTCCTAATTTTTGTCAATTTTATTCAATTTAATTTTTTTTACTAATTTTATTTAAATGATTAACGAGAATTAATAATGACTATCATGTGTCATGTAATATTAATCGACCACATTATCTATTTTACTGTTAACGATATTAATTTAGATGGTGTTAACAAAATGAATAAATTATACAAAAACTAACAAAATAGTTAGATATAATCAGACACGATAACAAAATAAGAATTAAATTCAAGAAATTAGACCAAAATAAAAAACCAAATTAGTATATAAGGTTTTTCAAAATAGTTTTGCATAACTTTATGATTAACTATATCAAGGAGATTAAAAAAAATTATAATTTTTTTCTGATTTTTAATTCAACTCTGTTTTTATTTAATGAAATATATTACAATTTCTTTAACTTGTTCTATCTTTACAAAAACATGTTTTAGACGCTTTTGTCTTTTTTATCCTACTTCGACCAAGAACCGAGACCGAGAGAATTTGCAACCACGTTACTTCAAGTCAATTTGAAAGTAAATAAAATAATAATTATGTAATTAATAAATAATGTATATATTAATATTATCACTTATTTATATTATTTTTACAGAATTACTTGGGACTATAGAGTTAACATTGTACATGTCCTAGATTTTAAGTACGACATAATCTTGATTTTAGTTGAATACATTCATTTTAACATATGATATTGATTAGCTTGTTAAACCGATATTATTTCTTAAAAAAATTAACGACATAACCTATCAAAATAGCTACACAGTTTCTTAAATTATCTTCATAAAATTATTTATATTTAATTTTTTTTAATTATATATTTTTTTATATGACAATAATTAATTTACTAGGTCTACATAAATATTTCTGATTTTACTTTAAATAATATTGTAAGTCACAACCAAATATTCTCAATAACCAAACGAAAACAGATTCATATAAAAAAAACACACAAAGAAAAAGGCATAGAGACAAAAAAATAGGTTGAAAATAAATTTAAATTTGTACCATGGATTCATTTTCTGGCGTCCAGATTTTGTTTTCCAACTTTACTTTTTAATAAGTAACTATTTTTTAAATTAAAATGATTAACATATCAATTTTATTATTTATAAGTGATATTTATATAAAATTTAATCGTGTTTTTTATCATCTTTTTAACATTTAACTAATTTTTTTAACTAAAATAGTTATTGATAATAAAAAAAATAATTATAAAATAAATAAATAAAAATTATGTTATATTGTAAAAATAATTTATATTTACATTTATATTTACAAGTTTTAAATATGAGACTAAATGGGTCAAAAAATTTAAAGTCTTAAAGATAAACTAATTTTTATTGTTATTCTTGAAGAAAAAAAAACATATTTAACTCTAAAATTAAAAAGAAAAAAACTACCAATGTGAAAAAATATTTTAATTAGAAACGGAAATTAAAATCCAATTGAAATATGATGCAGAAAATAACCTTATAATTAAAAGAAGAGCATATAGTTGTACATGACCTTAATTAATTGACTTATATGTTCATGTTACCATCTTCCAAATTGGTGGCTGTTGTTTTTGGTAACAAAAAAAAAAAAAAAGAAAAAAAAATAGTATAAGGAATAGTCACCCTTCTCAACCTTGCAAAATTAGGTCAATTCTAACCTAAAGACTATGGTCCCGGGAAGAAGACTAATTGTGAGATGTCGTCTCATTCAGTTTTTGGAACACATGCAAACATAACATACCTTTCATATCTGTTTTTTTTATATATATTTTATTTAACTAGATAATTTTATTATTATTAAATTTAATAAATATAGAATTGTATCTTATGTTTAATCATATGTCATTTTTAATTGTATAAAGTAATTATACAACTATTTAATTTGTATTCTTAAATAATTATTTATAAGTATTTTCAAAATTAAACCACAAGGTTTTTCATAAATTAAAACTAATTTATACTTAATATAATTTACAGGATATTCTATACCGTTTATCTAAATTTTTAATTTATGTAAAAAGTTTATTATTTTTCTTTAAAGTGTGCTTGGAGGAATTATCTAAATATGTATTAAATAAAAGAACATTTTTTAATCAAAATTTGAACGTTAATTTGTCGCTTTGTGGGAGAAAATAGTTGCTATGATAGACTTAGACTTAACCCTGCTGGTCATTCTCACTGAATATATAATTTAGAATAATATTTATCTCAAACGAAAATGTTTTTTTAAGTCATTTCTTAATAAACGTTCATTTTGTTGAACTTTTGGTCAATGACAATAGTTTTAGGTGTTTTTTTATATCTCTTTCACATTATCAATTTCAAAAATTTTAGTTTTAAATTGGAATTCAATGTTTTAAAAATATAATGTCAAAATTATATTATATTTTCATAAATCTAAAATATAATTTATATGCTTGAAAAAAAATTATATATAATTATAATTTAATTATTATATTTCAAAATATTTATTTAAAATCAATTTTGTGATATAAATAAATATTCATTATTTGTTTCTACCTCGAGTCTGGTGTGGTAATATTGTTATGATTAGGATTAATCATTATATCTAAAATATTGTATGTTATTATGGTCTAAAACTTCGTTAGAATATTGTACTTAAAAGTATGAATGTCATATAAACTGTCTTTGTAGATATTCTTTGAATCTGTTCTTTCTTAGGTGGAAAATCCCAAATGGGTACGAGTATGTGTGTAATACTTGATTTTTTTTTAATTATGAATGAGATGGAATATATATATATATATATATATA